>Ga0164290_1001072_pt1 | contig 55319 bp, 57 predicted proteins | sample Micstemetagenome_FD_108782 | JGI IMG/M metagenome (GOLD analysis project Ga0164290, IMG submission 108782) | Contaminated culture microbial community from soil near Moab, Utah, USA - Microcoleus steenstrupii SON62 (Illumina Assembly) | ecosystem: Environmental > Terrestrial > Soil > Soil crust...
GCTGCGAGCTTCACTGGACCGGCCGGGCCAGCGCGCCGCTGATTCTCGGCTGGCTGATCAGCAGCCAGCTGGCCAAGGGCCTGCAGGCGGGACTGCCGAAGCTGGAAGCCCTGATCAAGGCTGATCCGAAGCGGTTCGGGCTGTAGGGCGACTCGCCCGACGAGGGGAAGCGTGTCTGGCGGAAGGCCTTCGCCCGCGCCCTCGTGACCTTAACGTCAACTCTTTTTGGCATCGTCGCTAAGATTGCCGCTTGCCAATACATCTCATCGCGCCCAATCTGACTAAATCGTCAACTCGGGTTTGCGCCATGAGCACCATCAAGATCGAGGACGTCGCCTTCGTCCGCTTCCGCGCCCCTGATCTCACCGAGATGCGGGCCTTCCTGGACGACTTCGGCCTGACCGTGGCCGACGCCACCGACAGCCGCCTCATCGCGCGCGGCTCGGGTCCCGCCCCGGTCGCCCACATCACCGAACGGGGCGAGCCTGGCTTTGCGAGCGTCGGCTTCCGCGCCGCCAGCCTGGAAGACCTCGAACGTCTGGCGACCAGCGAGGGCATGGCGACCGAGCCTTTCGACGCCCCCGGCGGCGGCCGGCGCCTGGTGCTGACCGATCCCGACGGCCACACCGTCGAGGTGGTGGCCGGCCAGTCTCCGGCCGAGCCGCAGGAGATCCCCGTCGGCCAGCCCTGGAACCGGGCCACCGAGAAGGCGCGCCTGCGGGCGGTCAAGCGGATCGCGGCGGGGGCGGCCAATGTCGTGCGGCTGGGCCATGTGGTGCTGAACGTGTCAGACTTCCGGGCCTCGGAGCGCTGGTACAAGGACCGCTTCGGCTTCATCACCTCCGACGAGATCCAGCTGGCCCCCGAGTTCGCCATCGGCGCCTTCCTGCGCTGCGACCGGGGCGAGGCCCTGACCGACCATCACACCCTGTTCCTGATGCAGAGCCCCAATGGGCCGGGCTTCAACCATGCCGCCTTCGAGGTCGCCGACCTCGACGATCTGATGCGCGGCCACCAGCGACTGAAAGACGGCGGCCGCCACGCCGAATGGGGCGTCGGGCGACACATCCTCGGCAGCCAGGTGTTCGACTACTGGCGCGATCCCTGGGGCCACACCCTGGAGCACTGGACCGACGGCGACCTGTTCACCGCCGCCGACGGCTCCAACACCGCCTCCCTGCAGGACCTGCTGGGCGTTCAATGGGGGCCGATGGCGCCCCCGACCATGGGCTGACGATCATGAAACTGGCGACGTTCGACGCGGGCGCGGGTCCGCAACTTGGCGCGGTGGAGGGCGAGCGGATCACGCCTCTGGGCGAGGGCCTGCCGGGCGAGATGACGGCCCTGATCGCGGCCTGGCCGACGGTGGAGGGCGAGGTCCGCCGCCGGGCCGCGGCAGGCGCCGAGGCGCTGGCGCTGGACAGCGTGCGGCTGCTGGCGCCCATCCGCCGGCCCGGCAAGATCATGGCCATCGGCCTGAACTACGCCGACCACATAGCCGAGAGCAATCTGGGCACGCCAGAGCATCAGGTCTGGTTCTCCAAGGCCCCGACCTCCGCCAACGGCCCCTATGATCCGATCCAGGTTCCCAAGGTCAGCCAGGCCCTCGACTACGAGGCCGAACTGGTCGCCGTCATCGGCCAGGGCGGCCGCCACATCGGCAAGGCGGGCGCCCCGGCGGCGGTGTTTGGATACTGCTGCGGCAACGACGCCACCGAGCGGGCCTGGCAGCATCGCACGCCGCAATGGGTGGTCGGCAAGTCGTTCGACAGCCACGCCCCGTTCGGCCCCTGGATCACCACGGCCGACGAGGTTCCGGACCCGCACGCCCTGGACATCCGCTGTCTGGTCAACGGCGAGGTTCGCCAGGCGTCCAACACCCGCCACCTGGTCTTCGACCTCTGGGACCAGATCGACCACCTCAGCCAGGCCATGACCCTGGAGCCCGGCGACCTGATCTTCACCGGCACGCCGGGCGGCATCGGCGCGGCCATGAAGCCCATGCGGTTCCTGAAGGACGGCGACCGGGTCCGTGTCGAGATCGAGGGCCTGGGCGCTCTCGACAATCCCTGCGCCAACGAGGTCTGAGGTGAGCGCCGCCTACGACCATGATGTGCTGGTGGTCGGCCTCGGCCCCACCGGGGCGGCGCTGTCGGCCCTCCTGGCCCGGGCCGGCCTCCGCGTCCTGGCCATCGATCGGGACACGGCCGTCTACCCCCTGCCCCGCGCCGTCCACTTCGACCACGAGATCATGCGGCTGTTCCAGCAGCTGGGCGTGGCCGATGCGGTTCTGGAGCATGCCCGCCCCGTCCCGACCTACGAGTTCCGCTCGGCCGGCGGCGAGCTGCTCCTTCAGCTGCCCCCCGCCGCCCACACCCCGTCCGACTGGGGCAGCGGATACATGTTCCACCAGCCGAGTTTCGAGACCGCCATCCGGGCGGTGCTGGACGCCGCCCCGACCGTCACGGTCCAGCTGGGCTGCCGGCTGGTCAGCTTCGATCAGGACGCCGACGGAGCGACCGCCCGCCTGTCGGGACCGGACGGCGAGCTGGCGGTGAGAGTCCGCTATCTGGTCGGCTGCGACGGCGCCTCCAGCCGGGTGCGCGAGGCCATCGGCGGCGGCCTGTTCGACTACGGCTTCGACGAGCCCTGGCTGGTGGTCGACGCCCGCCTGACGCCCGGCTCGAGACTGCCGGAGGTCAATCTGCAGGTCTGCGATCCGGCCCGGCCGACGACCTGCGTCCAGGGGGGCCTTGGCCGTCACCGCTGGGAGTTCATGATCCTGCCCGGCGAGACGCCGGAGAGCCTGCTCGACGACACGGTCATCCGCGGCCTGATCGCGCCCTGGAACTGCGGCCCGGTCGAGATCGAGCGCAAGGCCGTCTATCGCTTCCACGGCCTGGTCGCCAGCCGCTGGCGGTCGGGCCGGGCGTTGATCGCCGGCGACGCCGCCCACCAGACCCCGCCCTTCGCCGGTCAGGGCATGTGCGCCGGTCTGCGCGACGCCGCCAACCTGGCCTGGAAGCTGGCCGCCGTGATCGGGGGCGACGCCGCCGGGACCCTGCTGGACAGCTATCAGGCCGAGCGCGAACCCCACGCCCGCTCGGCCATCGAATTGGCCATCGGCATGGGCCGCCTGGTCTGCACCCTGGACCCCGAGGCCGCCGCCATGCGCGACGCCGGCATGCTGGCCGCCCGCGCCGCCGGCGCCCCCGCCCTGCCGCCGATGCAGCCGGCCCCGTTCGCGGCCGGCTGCGTGCTGGCCGGTTCATCCGCCGCCGGCGCGATGTTCCCCCAGCCCGGCGTCGACGACGGCCATCGCCGCCTGCGCCTCGACGACGTCCTGGGCGACGGCGCCTGGCTGTTCACCACCACGCCGACCAAGGCGACGGCGCCGGGGGTGCGCATCCTGCCGCTCGAGGCTGAAGACCTGATCCTGTTCCGCTATCAGCTGCGGACCTGGCTGGACCGGACCGGCGCCCCGGCCGTGCTGGTCCGCCCGGACCGCTATGTGTTCGGCGCCGGCGAGCCGGACATGCTGTTGCGGCGCTGGCGCGAGGCCCTTGAAGCCCCGGAGATGGCGGAGGCCTGACGATGAAGAGCGAGCGCGGCAATCCCCGGGCGGAGCGGACGCGGGCGGCCCTGATCAGCGCCGGGCGCCGGCTCTACAGCGAACGCCCCTTCGATGCGGTGACGGTGGACGACATCGTCCAGGCCGCCGCCGTCGGCAAGGGCAGCTTCTACAACCACTTCACGGACCGCGAGGCCCTGGTCCGCGCCATCACCGCCGAGATCCGGGCCAGCGTCGAGACCGCCGTCACCCGGGCCAACGCCGGCGTCGAGGATCCGGCCCGGCGGATGGTCCGCGCCGTCTGCGTCTACCTGCGCTTTGGTCTCGACGGACCCGAGGCGGCGGGCGTGCTGGTCCACATGCACAGCGGTCATACATCCCTCTCGGCCCCGCTCAACCGGGGTCTGGTCGATGATATCGAAAAGGGTCTGGCGGCCGGACGCTTCACCGTGCCGACGGTCGAGGCCGGGGTGCTGTTCGTGTTCGGCGTCACCCAGCTGGCCCTGGTCCGCGTCGTCCAGGAGCCTTCTGCGGCCTTCGCCGTCTCTCTGTCGCAGCAGATGTGCGGCCTGATCCTGCGGGGCCTTGGCCTCGCCGCCGCCGAGGCCGACCTGATCGCCGCCCAGACCAGCGACGAGATCGTCCGCCGGGGCGGCGCCCCGCCGGTCCCGACCAAGGCGCACTGACCCTCAGACAACAGGCCTTCCGGCCGAGCTTCGCCAATGAAAAGGCGGGATTGCCGGTCTATGCTGGTCGCTACGAAAGACCGGAGCGATCCATGATCCGTGCCCTGCTGGCCCCCCTGCTCATCGGCGCCCTCTCTCTTGGCCTCGCCCTGCCGGCCGCCGCTGCCAAAAAGCCCACCCCTGCCCCGCCGCCGCTGACGCCCGCCCCGGTGGTCGCCGCCGAGCGGGCCTTTGCCGCCGACGGCGTGGCGCTCGGCATCAAGCAGAGCTTCCTCCAGCACATGGCCGACGACGCCATCGTCTTCCAGCCGGACCCGGTCAATGCCCGCGAGGCCATCTCGGCCCAGTCCGACAGGCCGGGACCGAAGCTGGAGGGGTGGCCGGTCTGGGCCGGGATCGCGGCCAGCGGCGACTTCGGCTTCACCACCGGGCCCTATGCGGTCGATGGCGCGCGGCGGGGTCACTACGTCACGACCTGGAAGAAGCAGGCCGACGGCGCCTGGAAGTGGCTCTATGACGGAGGGCCGGGCAGCACCTCCAGGGACGCGCCTGGACCCGACAGCACGCCGGGCTTCCTGATGGTCTCCAGGTCCTCGGCCGGCGATGAGGCCACCGCCTTTGCCTCCGCCCAGGCGGCCGACGCGGCCCTCAACGCCGCGGCCGCCGAGGACCTGCCCGCCGCCTTCCTCGCCGTGCTGGTCTGCGAGGCGCGGGTTCAGGGCTCGCCGGCCGCCCCCGCCCAGGGCTGCGCCAGCTTCCGCAATGAGCTGGGCGGTCGGGGCCGGAAGGTGACCTTTGCGGCCCTCGGCGGCGCGGCCTCGTCCAGCGGCGACATGGCCTGGACCTATGGCGACGCCGACTGGTCGATCGCCGGCAAGGCCTTCCGCGGCCACTACGTGCGGGTCTGGCAGTATCGCGGGGAGGCCTGGAAACTGGTCTTTGACCAGATCGTGCCGGCCCCTCCCCGCAAGAAGGGGTGAAGTCCGGGGCGGCAGTGACTATCTGCCGTTCTCGACCCTTTCAGGAGCCACCCTCCACGTGACTGAATTTTCGCCCCGCGAGATCGTTTCCGAACTGGACCGCTTTGTCGTCGGCCATGCCGAGGCCAAGCGCGCCGTCGCCATCGCCCTGCGCAACCGCTGGCGCCGGCGGCGCACGCCCGAGGCCCTGCGCGACGAGATCACGCCCAAGAATATCCTGATGATCGGCCCGACCGGGGTCGGCAAGACCGAGATCGCCCGCCGTCTGGCCCGGCTGGCGCAGGCGCCGTTCCTGAAGGTCGAGGCGACCAAGTTCACCGAGGTCGGCTATGTTGGCCGAGACGTCGACCAGATCATCCGCGATCTGGTCGAGAGCGCCATCGCCATGGTCCGCGACAAGCGCCGGGCGGCGGTGAAGGCCAAGGCGGAAGCCGCCGCCGAGGAGCGTATCCTCGACGCCCTGACCGGGCCCGGCAGCACCGCCGCCCGCGAGAGCTTCCGGGTCAAGCTGCGCAACGGCGATCTGAACGACAAGGAAGTCGAGCTGCAGCTGGCCGAGACCGCCAGCCCCTTCCAGGGCATGGACATCCCCGGCATGCCGGGCGGCTCGGTCGGCATGCTCAATCTCGGCGAGATGTTCGGCAAGGCCATGGGCGGCCGCACCCGCACCCACAAGACGACGGTGGCCGGCGCCTATGCGCCGCTGCTGGCCGAGGAAAGCGACAAGCTGGTCGACCAGGAGGCGCTCACCCAGGAAGCCCTCGAGCTGGCCGAGAACAGCGGCATCGTCTTCCTCGATGAGATCGACAAGGTGGCCAGCCGCCAGGACCGGGCCGGGGCCGATGTCAGCCGCGAGGGCGTGCAGCGCGACCTGCTGCCGCTGATCGAGGGCACCACCGTCTCCACCAAGTATGGACCGGTGAAGACCGACCACATCCTGTTCATCGCCTCGGGCGCCTTCCATGTCGCCAAACCGTCGGACCTGCTGCCCGAACTGCAGGGCCGCCTGCCGATCCGGGTGGAGCTGAAGGCGCTGAGCCGCGATGACATGCGCCGGATCCTGACCGAGCCGGAGGCCAATCTGGTCGCCCAGCAGCAGGCCCTGATCGCCACCGAAGGCGTCACCCTGACCTTCACCGAAGAGGCCATCGACGCCATCGCCGACGCCGCCGTGGCGGTGAACGGCAGCGTCGAGAACATCGGCGCCCGCCGTCTGCAGACGGTCATGGAAAAGGTGGTCGAGGAGATCAGCTTCACCGCCGGCGACACCTCATCCAGGGCGGTGACGGTCGACGGGGCCTATGTGAAGGAGCGGGTCGGGGCGCTGGCGGCCGATGCCGATCTGAGCCGCTTCATCCTGTAGACAGCGGCCTCGCCGTCAGAACCGCTCCGCCCTCGCCTCCAGGATGGCCTCGCGTAGGGCCTGCCCCAGCGCCTCGCGCTCGGGCGGGCTGAGGGCCTTGCCGACGCTGTGGCGCCTGTTCGACAGGCGCAGGCGGACGCGCATCTCATGCTCGCCGAGCGCTTCGAGATCGACATTCGTGAAGGCGGTGGGGGAGGACCAGACGGTGCGGCTCCTGCCATCCGTCTCCTCGATGACCTCGACGGTCTCGGCGCTGACCCGCAGGCGCTCGCGGCGGTTCAGGGCGCGGAAACTGGCCTTCAGCGCGAAGTAGACCAGCACCACGTCGAGCCCGAGGAACAGCGGCGCGGGCCAGGCGCCGATAGCGAAGAAGAAGATGCTGACCACCGCCGCCATCCCGGCCAGCAGACCGAGCACGACCTTGAACCCCACCCCGCCCATCGAGCGGTTGGGGGCGATCACGGCGTCCATGTAGAGGATCGAGGCCATGGCGCTGAACATAGGCCCCGCGCCCGGGGTTGCGACCAGAACAAATAAAGAACACTGTTCGCTGTCCAACCTCGGCCCCGCATCATGCCGCCCAGCGCCGCCCTTTCCGCTCCCGCTTCGGCCAGCGCATGGCATAAGGCGCTGGTGACCGATTCTCCGACCCTCGACACCGCCCGCGAGACCCTGCGCCGGGTCTTTGGCCATGCCGAATTCAGAGGCCTGCAGGCCGGGGTCATCGAGGAGGTTCTGGCCGGCCGCAATGTCGTCGCCGTGCTGCCGACCGGCGGCGGCAAGAGCGTCTGCTACCAGATTCCGGCGATGATCCGGCCGGGCCTGGGCCTGGTCATCTCGCCGCTGATCGCCCTGATGAGCGACCAGGTGGCCAGCCTGCGCCAGTCGGGCGTTGCAGCGGCGCGGCTGGACTCCAACATCGCCCCCTTCGAGCGCCAGGAGATCTGGGAAAGCATCGACCGGGGCGAGCTGGACCTGCTCTACATCTCGCCGGAAGGCCTTTCGTCCGGCAATATGCTGGAGCGGCTTGCCCGCCTGCCGTTGTCCCTGATCGCCATCGACGAGGCCCACTGCGTCAGCCAGTGGGGCCATGATTTCCGGCCTGATTACCGTCTGCTGGGCCGTCTCGCCGAGCGTTTTCCGGGCGTGCCCCGCATCGCCGTGACCGCCACCGCCGACGCCCGTACGCGCGAGGATATCCGCAACCAGCTTTCCCTGCAGGATGCGGCCGAGTTCGTCGACAGCTTCGCCCGGCCCGAACTGGCGCTGAACGCGGAGCGCAAGATCGGAACCGGCCACAAGCGGGTGCTGGAACTGGTCGCCCAGCGGCCCGGCAAGTCGGGCGTCGTCTATGTCGGCAGCCGCGACGGCGCCGACGAACTTGCGGCCAAGCTGCGCGAGGCCGGGGCCCCGGCCCTGGCCTATCACGCCGGGCTGGAGAAGGATCTGCGCGGCCGGCGGCTGGAACAGTTCCTCGAGGCCGACGAGGCGGTAATGGTGGCGACCATCGCCTTCGGCATGGGCGGCGACAAGCCGGACGTCCGCTATGTCATCCACGCCGACCCGCCGGCCAGCATCGAGGCCTACTGGCAGGAGATCGGCCGGGCCGGCCGCGACGGCCAGCCGGCCGACGGCATCACCCTCTACTCAAGCGCCGACATGGCCTGGGCCTTCCGCCGGCTGGAAAGCCGCGACATGGCTCCCGAGGTCAAGCAGGTCCAGGCCCGCAAGATCCGCCAGTTCTACGGCATGATGGAGGGCACGGCCTGCCGCGCGGCGGCTGTGCGACGCTATTTCGGCGAGGAGCGGGTCGAGCGCTGCGGCCAGTGCGACCTGTGCCTGGCGCCGCCCGAAAGCATCGACGTCACCCAGTCGGCGTCCAAGGCGCTGGCGGCGACGCACCGCCTGGGCGGCCGGTTCGGGCGGGGGCGGCTGGTCGACCATCTGCTGGGCAAGACCAAGGATGTTTCCGACTTCGAGTCCGGGCTGTCGACCTGGGGGATCGGCACGGAGCTCAGCCAGCACGCCTGGCGGGATCTGATCGACCAGCTGCTGTTCGAGGGGCTGCTGAAGGAAGACCCCAATGACGGGCGGCCGTTGATCGGACTGGGCGAAATCGACGGCGTTCGGGCGGTGTGGAAGTCCGAGCGGACGGTTCAGATCCGCAAGGACTCGACGCGGGCGGCCGCGGCCGGGAAGACGCGGGCGAGCAAGGGGCGGAAGGATGTGCTGGCGACGTTGACCGAAGAGGACGGGGTCGTGTTCGAGCGGCTGCGGACCTGGCGACGCGAGGAGGCTCAGCGGCAGCATGTACCGCCGTATGTGATTTTCCACGACGCCACATTGGCCGAGATCGCCGCCCGGCGGCCCGGGAGTATGCCGGCCTTGGCGGCAGTGAGCGGTGTCGGGGAAGGCAAGCTGGAACGCTACGGCGACGCGGTACTGGCGGTGGTTCTAGGACCCGACTCCGGGCCGCTTCCGGAGGCTGCAGCGCGGGCCAAGGTCCTGCGCCGAGAGATGAACGGGCCGGAGTCCGCGTTGTGGAACGCCCTGCGCGGCAAGGCGCTCGGCGGGCTGAAGTTCAGGCGGCAGCATCCGGTCGGCCCCTATGTGCTGGATTTCTTCTGCTATTCAGCCGGGATAGCGGTCGAGATCGACGGTGCTGTCCATCGGACGGCGGAGCAGGCCGCGAAGGACTGGCATCGCGACCAGTGGCTTGATCAGCAGGGCATTGGGACGCTGCGGATCGACGCCGAGGACGTCAGACGTGATCTGCACAGCGTTTTGGAGCGCCTTCGCAAGCGCTGCGGCGGCTAACACTTGCCCCCCTCGGCATGGCTCGCTTGCAGCGCTCGCCATGGCCACTCCCCCCGCACGCGGGGGGAGATCCCCAAAATATGAAATCTTCCTCCCCCCGCTTGCGGGAGGAGGACAGGTTCGGAGCAAGGCGACGGACCAGGAGGCGGGCCCCCCGCCGCCCGACTGGTCCCCCTAGACGTCCACCTCGGCATCCAGCGCGTTCGCCTGGATGAACTCGCGTCGTGGCTCGACCAGATCCCCCATCAGGCGGCTGAACATGTCATCCGCATCATCGGCATGGTTGACCTTCACCTGCAGCAGGGTGCGGGCTTCCGAGTCCAGGGTGGTTTCCCACAGCTGTTCGGGGTTCATTTCGCCCAGGCCCTTGTAGCGCTGGATGGTCAGGCCGCGTCGGCCGGCTTCCATCACCGCGTTCATCAGGTCGAGCGGCCCGCGCACGGTCTGGCTCTTGTCCTTGCGGCGGAAGGTGGCGGGGGCCGAGAAGGTCTCGGCCAGGGCCACGGCCCGTTCGGCCAGGCGGCGGGCGTCGGCGGCGTGCAGGGTCTGGTCGTCGAGGACGACCTTTTCCGAAACGCCGCGCTTGATGCGGGTGAAGCTGTAGCCGCCGCCGACGGCAGGCTCGCCGGTCCAGGGACCATCGCCCTCCTCGGCGTAGAGGTCGAGGCGGGCGGCGGCCTTGGCGACATCGGTGTCCTCGGCGAACAGGCCGGACAGGGCCGCCTGTTCGATCGCAAACGCAGGCGCGCGGGCCGAAAGCCGCTCGATGTTCGCCCGGGCCCCGCGCGCGGTCTGCACCAGGGCCAGCAGATCAGCGCCGGTCATCCGCTCGCCGTTGGCGAGGTCGAGTTCGGCCCCGTCGACGCCTTCGTCGATGAGGAAGATTTCCATCTCCGCATCGTCCTTCAGATACCGCGACGACCGGCCTTTGGAGGCTTTGTAGAGCGGCGGCTGGGCGATGTAGAGGTAGCCGCGCTCGATCACCTCCGGCATCTGCCGGTAGAAGAAGGTCAGGAGCAGGGTGCGGATGTGGGCGCCGTCGACGTCGGCGTCGGTCATGATGACGATGCGGTGGTAGCGCATCTTCTCGATGTTGAAGTCGTCGCGGCCGATGCCGGCCCCCAGCGCCGTGATCAGGGTGCCGACCTGGTCGGAGCCCAGCATGCGGTCGAACCGCGCCCGCTCGACATTGAGGATCTTGCCCCGCAGCGGCAGAACCGCCTGGTTCTCGCGGTTGCGGGCCTGTTTGGCCGAGCCGCCGGCGCTGTCGCCCTCGACGAGGAACAGTTCGGACTTGGCCGGATCCCGCTCCTGACAGTCGGCCAGCTTGCCGGGCAGGTTGGTGATGTCGAGCGCGCTCTTGCGGCGGGTCAGTTCGCGGGCCTTCCGCGCGGCTTCACGGGCGGCGGCGGCCTCGACCACCTTGCCGACCAGGATGCGGGCCTCGACCGGATGTTCCTCGAACCAGGTGGCGAGGCCCTCCTGCACCAGGCCCTCGACGGCCGGGCGCACTTCGGACGAGACCAGCTTGTCCTTGGTCTGGCTGCTGAACTTCGGGTCCGGCACCTTGACCGACAGCACGCAGGTCAGGCCTTCGCGGGCGTCTTCGCCCGTCACCGAGACCTTCTCCTTCTTGGCCATGCCGGAGCTCTCGATGTAGTTGCCCACAACGCGAGTCAGGGCCGCGCGGAAGGCGGCCAGGTGGGTGCCCCCATCCCGCTGCGGGATGTTGTTGGTGAAGCACAGCATGGTCTCGTGATAGCTGTCGTTCCACCACAGGGCGAGGTCGACCTGGACCTTCTCGCGCTGGCCGCGGATGATCATCGGGGTCTTGACCAGCGGTGTCTTGGCCTTGTCGAGGTGGCGCACGAAGGCCTCGATGCCGCTCTCGTAGTGCATGATCTCTTCGTAGGGCTCGGCGTCGCGTAGATCGCGGAAATAGATGGTCACGCCGCTGTTGAGGAAGGCCAGCTCGCGGAGTCTATGTTCGAGCGTCTTCCTGTCGAAATTGATGTGGCTGAAGGTTTCCAGCGACGGGAAGAAGGTGACGATGGTGCCGGTCAGCGGCTCGCCGTTCTCGCGCTTGGGGCTGTCGCCGGTGATGGCAAGCGAGGTCACCGCATCGCCGCGCTCGAAGCGCATCTCGTGCTGCTTGCCGTTGCGGTGGATCTTCAGCAGCAGGTAGTCCGACAGGGCGTTGACCACCGAGACGCCGACGCCGTGCAGGCCGCCGGAGACCTTGTAGCTGTTCTGGTCGAATTTCCCGCCCGCGTGCAGCTGGGTCATGATGACCTCGGCCGCCGAGACGCCTTCGCCCTCGTGGATGTCCGTGGGGATGCCGCGGCCGTCGTCGCTGACCGTGGCCGAGCCGTCGGCATTGAGGATCACCTCGACGCGGGTCGCCCAGCCGGCAAGCGCCTCGTCGATGGCGTTGTCGACGACTTCATAGACCATGTGATGCAGGCCCGAGCCGTCATCGGTGTCGCCGATGTACATGCCGGGGCGCTTGCGCACCGCGTCCAACCCTTTGAGAACCTTGATGGAATCGGAGCCGTAGGCGGCGGCGCCCTCTTCGGCGGTCTGCTGGGCAAGGGGGGTCTTGTCCGGGTTGATCTCCGGGACATCGCCAGTGGTTTCGTCGGTCATTCAGTCGTCCAGAACGGTCAGGCCGGTCGGCTCCACGCGGAGTCCCAGGGCCCGACCTTTGAAGGGGTCGAACAGCGAAGCGTCCGTGCCGGTGAGAAACACCTGCAGACCCAGCGCCGCGATTTCGTCCGCCAGGGCGGCCCGTCGAAACGGGTCCAGGTGGGCGGCGACTTCGTCCAGCAACAGTCCAGGATTCGGGCCGGAAATTGCAGCAGAAAGTCGCGCCGCCTGGGCCAAAACCAGGTTCAGAATCAAGGCTTTCTGCTCTCCGGTGGAGCATTCGGCGGCCGGGCGGTCCTTTTCAGCGTGAACGACGGAAAGATCGCCCCGGTGAGGGCCGGTCAGACCGCGTCCTGCCGAGGCGTCGCGGAGCCGCGAGGCGGCCAGCGCGGGGGTCAGGCGGGCTGCGATCTCGACCTCGTCCACCCCCTGTCCGGCCATGGCTTCCCACTCGCCGGTGAGCGCCAGCCGCGCCCTCGGGAAGGGTCGGTCGGTGCGGCCGTCGATCTCGGCCTGGAGGGCGGCGAGGGTGCGGGCGCGGGCGACGCTGAGGGCCGCGCCATGCTCGGCCATCCGCGCCTCCAGCGCCGTCAGCCAAAGGGGGTCGGGCGCGGCGCTCCCGTCGGTCAGCAGCCGCATCCGTTCCCGCAGCGCCTTGTCGTAAGCCGTGGCGTGAGCCGCATGCAGAGGCTCGGCGGCGAACACCAGCCGGTCGAAGAAACGGCGCCGGTCGCCGGCCGCCTCGAGAAACAACCGGTCCTGGGCCGGCGTCAGCCAGACGGGGCGGATATGGTCGGTCAGCCGGCCGGGCGGCACGGTCGTGCCCTCCACCCGCGTCAGGCGGCGCGAGGACCCGGCGGTCTCCGTGCCGGTCCCGAGCTGCACCTCGTCCTCGCCGTCGGAGACCTTCGCGGAAACCGCCCAGGCCCGACCCACGGCCTCGCCCGGCATCCGCCGTCCGACCTCGGCCAGCCCGACGCCCCGCAGCCCCTTGCCGGGACTGAGCAGGGAAATGGCCTCCAGCAGGTTGGTCTCCCCCGCCCCGTTCGGCCCGGCCAGCCACACCGACCGCCCATGCGGCTCCAGGCTCCCGTGCTCGTAGGAGCGGAAGTTGGTCAGGGTCAGGCTGGTGAGGGCGGAGGAGGGCAAGGGGCTCGGCGGTTGAGGAAACCTCTCCCTGAGGGAGAAGTCGGGCCCGCGATAGCGGGACCGGGTGAGGGTTTACGGTGGGTCAGGCGGAACCACAAAAGAGAACGGCGCCGGGAGCCCCGGCGCCGTAACCCATCACCCACACCGTCCCTTGGGAGACGGTCTCTATCTGCGCAGGGCGTCCCAGTTGAACAGGAAGTTGCGATGCTCGGCCCAGGTCTGGCCCACCGCCTTGTCGCCGATCAGGCAGACGGAGGTGTGATACGGCCCCGCCCCGTCGGTGGTGCGGAAACTGGCGCAGATGCGGCCGCGCGAGGTCTCCCACCGACCGGCCTGGATATCACTCTCGTAGAAGCTGCCACTGACCGTGCCGTCGGCATTGAGGGTCAGGGTCATCGGCTTGGTATAGGGCTCGTCCGGCTTCGCTGAAAGATCGACGGTCCAGTCGCCGGCGAGGGAGGGCTCGGCGGCGGCGAGGGTCAGGGCGAACACAAGCGCAATCATAGGCGGCTCCCGGCTGTGAGTCTGGAACTGGAGCGATCGACGAACCTGGCAAGATGAGGTTGCTCCCCCTCCGGGGGAGCTGGCAGCCGCGAAGCGGCTGACTGAGGGGGTCACCACTCACCTCGGCGGGTAAACCTGTTCGCAGCTGAACCGCCGGTGCTGCCCCGCCTCCTGGTCCGTCGCTATCGCTCCGAACCGTCCTCCGCCCCCTCGCGGCGGCGGAGAGCGAAACATCACACCCGCAGCGGCATCAGGACGTACTTCACGCCCGGGTCGGTCGGGTCCAGCACCAGCGTCGGCGAAGCCGGATCAGCAAACCGGAACTCGGCGATCTCGCCGTTGATCTGGCCGGCCACGTCCAGCAGGTAGCGGGCGTTGAAGCCGATCTCGAAGGCATCGCCGTCGTAGTCGATCTCGAGCTCCTCGACGCCCTGGCCGGCTTCCATGTTGCGCACGGTCAGGGTCATGCGGCCGGTCTCGATGGCCAGCTTTACCGACCGGCTCTTCTCGGCCGAGATGGTGGCGACCCGGTCGACGGCCTTGGCGAACAGCGAGGCGTCCACCGTCATGATCTTCTGGTTGTCGCGCGGGATGACCCGCATGTAGTCGGGGAAGGACCCGTCGATGACCTTGCTGGTCAGGGCCGAGGCGCCGGCGAACTCGAACCGCACCTTCTGGGCGCTGACCTGGAAACCGACCGACTCCCCGGCGTCCTCAAGCAGCCGGCGGGCCTCGTTGATGGTCTTGCGCGGGATGATCACCCCCGGCTGGCCGGCCGAGCCCTCGGGCGCCGGCATCTCGGCCAGGGCCAGGCGGTGGCCGTCGGTGGCGACGGCCCGCAGCTTGGCCTAGCCGCCATCCATCACCGTGTGGACGTAGAGGCCGTTCAGGTAATAGCGGGTCTCTTCGGTCGAGATGGCGAAGCGGGTCTTGTCGATCAGCCGGATCAGGTCATTGGCGTCGACCTGGATATGGGCCGACAGGCCGTCGGCGCTCATCACCGGGAAGTCGCCGGCCGGCAGCACCGGCAGGTTGAACTTCGACCGCCCGGCGCTGATCAGCAGGCGCGGATCGTCGCCCGAATAGGACAGCGAGACATCGGCGCCGTCGGGCAGCTTGCGGACGATCTCGTACAGGGTGTGGGCCGGCGCCGTGATCTGGCCGGGGACGTCGACATGGGCCGCGCCCTCATCGACGATTTCCATGTCGAGATCGGTGGCCGAAAAGCTGACCTGCTCGCGGTCGGCCGACAGCAGCACGTTCGACAGGATCGGGATCGTGTTGCGGCGCTCGACGACGCTCTGAACGTGGCCCAGGGCCTTCAGCAGCGCGGCCCGCTCGATGGTCAGCTTCATGTCTTGTCCGGATCGCCCGCGAATCGGGAAACAGCCCCCGATCCGCCTTCAAAGGTGGGAGACGACTTTAGCGATATTGGCGGACGGTGGAAGGGCGCAAAGCCAAGTTCCTCCCCCCGCGGGGGAGGTGGCAGGCGCCGACAGGCGACTGACGGTGGGGGTCCGCTCAAATGGCCGCCATCATGTCGATCGTGCGGCCGCCACCGCTGGTGAGGACCCCCTCCACCACGCGCGTATTCGCGCGCGGTCCCCCTCCCCCGATGGGGGAGGAGCTAACCCTCAGGCCTTGGTATCGATCGCCTCACCAGACACTTCGCCGGTGCTGGAATAGGGGTTGAGCGTGCCCGCCGTCTGTTCCGGCGCGCCGGCGCCCGACCCCTTGGCGGCGACCACCACCATGGCCGGACGCACCAGCCGCCCGAACAGCGAATAGCCGGGCTGCAGCGTCTTGATCACCGCCCCGGCGCCGACCTCGTCGGACATCTGTTCCATCATCGCCTGGTGCAGGTTGGGATCGAACTTCTCGCCGGCGGCTGGATCGACCTTCTTCAGGCCATTGCGCTCGAAGGCTTCCAGAAGCTTCTTCTGGGTCATCTCGATGCCGACCACGAAGTTCTTGACCACCTGATCCTGGCTGTCCTTCGGGGCGTGCGCCGTGGCCTGGCCGAGGTTGTCGGCGGCTTCCAGCAGGTCGCGGGCGAACTTGGTGATCGCATAGGCGCGGGCGTCGTTCACCTCGCGCTCGGCTCTACGCTTGGTGTTCTCCGCGTCGGCGGCGTAGCGCAGCGCCTGGTCCTTGAGGGCGACAACCTCGGCCTTCAGGGCCTCGACTTCGCTGTCGGTCGCGCCGAAGTCGATGGTGTCGTCGTCCTGAATCTCGTTGGGGGTCGTCTCGTCGGTCATACCAGTCTCATCCGTCCATCATCTGGCCCAGCACCCTGGCGGTATAGTCCACCAACGGGATAACGCGGGCATAGTTCAACCGGGCCGGTCCGATCACGCCGATCGCGCCCAGCACCTTCTGTCGGCCCGACATATAGGGAGCCGCGATCACAGCGGAACCCGAAAGTGAGAAAAGCCGCGTTTCCGCGCCGATGAAGATGCGCACGCCCTCGGCTTCCTTCACGCCATCAAGCAGGCCGATCAGCTGTTCCTTCTGCTCCAGATCCTCGAACAGCCGGCGGATGCGTTCCAGGTCCTCCGCCGCGCCGGCGTCGATCAGGTTGGCCTGTCCGCGCACGATCAGGGCCCGGGCATCCTCGGTTCCGCCGCCCCAGGCGGCCAGTCCGTCCTCGACCAGCCGGGAGGCCACCGCATCCAGCTCCCGGCGGGCCAGGTCCAGCTCGCCGCGCATCTCGCCCCGCGCCTCGCCCAGCGTGCGGCCCTGCAGCCGCGAGGCCAGGAAGTTCGACGCCTCGGTCAGGGCCGACGGGGTGATGCCGGGCGGCAGACGCATGATGCGGTTCTCGACCGCCCCATCCTCCAGCACGATGACCACCAGGGCCCGGTCGGGGCCGAGCGCCACAAACTCCACATGCTTGACCCCGGCCTCGCGGGCCGGCGTGACCACCACCCCCGCGCCGCCGGCCAGGCCCGAGAGGATGGCGCTGGCTTCCTGCAGCGCCTCCTCCATCGAGCCACCCTTGGATTTCAGACGGCCCTCAATGGCGTTGCGCTCGGCCTCACCGACATCGCCGACCTCCAGCAGGCCGTCGACGAACAGCCGCAGGCCCGCATGGGTCGGCATCCGGCCGGCGCTGATGTGCGGGGCGTTGAGCAGGCCCAGCGCCCCCAGGTCCTGCATGGTGTTGCGGATCGAGGCGGGCGACAGATGCACCCCGCCCTTGCTGATGGTCCGCGACCCGACCGGCTCGCCGGTCTCCAGATAGCTCTCGACGATCCGCCGGAAGATGTCGCGGGCCCGGCCGTCGAGGTCCGACAGGCTGGGCGTTTGACCGATACCGGGGATCAGGGGGTTCATGGCTTTCCATATAGGGCCGGTGGACGTCGACCGCCGCATACAGGATAAGCGGCCACCTTCGGCGCGCAAGCCGCGCCCTCCGTTATTGCAGGACCGATATGCGCCCCTCGAACCGCGTCCCCGACCAGCTTCGCCAGATCACCCTGGAGACGGCGGTCAACCGCTATGCCGAGGGCAGTTGCCTGATCACCGCCGGCCACACCAAGGTTCTGGTCACCGCCAGCATCGAGACCGGCGTCCCCGGCTGGATGCGCGGCAAGGGCGCCGGCTGGGTCACGGCCGAGTACGGCATGCTGCCCCGGGCCACCCACACCCGCGGCCGCCGAGAGGCCGCGGCCGGCAAGCAGTCGGGCCGCACCCAGGAAATCCAGCGCCTGATCGGCCGCTCCCTGCGCGCCGTCGTCGACATGAAGGCCCTGGGCGAGCGCCAGATCGTGCTGGACTGCGACGTCATCCAGGCCGACGGCGGCACCCGCACCGCCTCGATCACCGGCGCCTGGGTGGCCCTGCGGCTGGCCACCAAATACCTGCTCGACGAAGGCGTCCTGACCACCGACCCGATTATCGACCAGGTGGCGGCGGTGTCCTGCGGCGTCTTCGACAATGTGCCCGTGCTCGACCTCGACTACGAGGAAGACTCCGAGGCCGAGGCCGACTGCAACTTCGTGCTGACCGGCAATGGCGACATCGTCGAAATCCAGGCCACCGGCGAGAAGCGCGGTTTTACCCGGGCGGAATTCGAGAGCCTCTATGGCCTGGCGGAGAAGGGCATCGGCGAGCTGTTCGCCATGCAGCGGGCCGCCTGCGGGCTCTGATCTCTCCCACGGCTACCGTCATCCTGGGGCTTGTCCCTAGGATCCCGCTTTCCGCTTCTCTCACGGTGGGGTGGAGGCGCTGCCGCGCCTCCAGCGCAGGGGCTTGCGGCGGCTGAAATCGGGATCCTGGGCACAAGGCCCAGGATGACGGTAGGGGTAGGGGAGCGTCGGGCGTCCCTACGTTCTACTCGTCCTCATCCCCCCAGTCGCTCGGCCCCGGCTCGAAGCTGAGGATGTCCCCCGGCTGGCACTGAAGTTCCCGGCACAGGGCGTCGAGCGTCGAGAAGCGGATGGCCCTCGCCTTGCCGGTCTTGAGGATCGACAGGTTGGCGATGGTGACGCCGACGCGGTCGGCCAGTTCGGTGAGCGACATGCGGCGTTCGAGCAGCACGCGGTCGAGGCGGACGTGAATAGCCATGCTTGCCTCTATATCGTCAGTTCGGCTTCACCGCGAAGCCGTGCGCCCTCGCGGAACACTTCGGCCAGCACGAAGACGACCATGACGGAAAACCAGGTGGTCAGGCTCCAGCCGCCGTTGGCCCGGTCGATGCCGGGGGCCAGCAGGGCGACGGCGCCCCAGAAGATCCACTTGCCGAGCTCCAGCCCGGCCAGGATCAACCCGATCAGCCGCAGCCGGCCAATGTTGTCGGGATGGAAGGGGTCGCCGGCGGTCAGGGTCTGGCCGATGCGGCGCAGGTTGCCGACGATGAGATTGATGCCCGTGAAATAAAGCGATCCGGCGAACAGTCCGGCGGCCAGCACCGGGCCTCTCTGGCCAAGGTCGCCGAGCTCGGGAAGGTCGATCTTGTCGATGATGTCGCTGTTGAAGCTGAGCAACAGCATGGCGATGCCGATCAGGGCCAGCAGGCAGATCACCGCCCACAGCGCATACCAGATGACGTCCAGAATGATCTTGAGCAGGCTCGACACCGAGCCGGGTCCCAACGTTCGCATCACCGTGACGCCCTTCAGCAGCCGCAAGTCCATGGCGGGCCTGGCCTGCAGCCCGCCGATTCCGATCCCGTCCGGGTCGGTCGGCGAGCATGCCGCGGCGGCGGGCCTCACGGAAGGGCCGCCAGTTACAGCGATTGGGCGACGAAGGTATAGGCGGCCAGCGGCATTACCACCACGACGGCCGTATAGACCAGGGCGACCGCCAGGCGGTCCACGATCGACGTCACTTTTCCGAAAGTCATTTGAACAGTCCCTCTTTGATTTTCGGGAGCGGCGGAAGCGCCGTTCCATGAGTGAGGGTGTAGGCGGGAGGCGCCTCTGGTTCAAATTACATATCGTTTAACGATATTAAGCTCATGTAACTTAGTTACCGGTCCTTCATGGTTCGCAGCTCATGCCTCACCCCGATGGGGAGGGAGGTTGTAGCGCTGCTTCACTTCCTCCAATTAGGTTGAACCGACCCTCGCTGGAGATGCCCATGCGCCTGCTGCTGACCGCGACCTTCGCTCTCTCCGCCATCGCCGGCGTCGGCGCCGCTGCGGCCCAGGACGGAGCTGCCCTGTTCAACGCCCAATGCAAGAGCTGCCACAGCCTGACCGGAACCAACGGTCCGGCCGGACCAAGCCTCAAGGGCGTCTCGGGCCGCAAGCTTGCCGGCTCGCCGGGCTATGCCTATTCCAAGGCCCTCAGCGCCAAGGGCGGGACCTGGACCGACACCCAGATGGACGCCTATCTGGCTGCTCCGGCCGCCTTCGCGCCGGGCACCAAGATGTTCAATAAGGTCGCCGACCCCAAGGCCCGGGCGGCCATCGTCGCCTATCTGAAGACCCAGAAATGAAGCCGGGCCTGGCCGCCCTGCTGACCGGACCGCTGCTGCTGGCCGCCTGCGCCAGTACGGACGGCGGGCCCGCGAGCCTGCCCAGGCCGGTGCCGCCGGCCTCGGCGCCGACCACGACGCCGCCGAAGCTTCCCCCCCTGCCCCCGAAGCCCGCTCTGGCGTCGCCCGGAACCAACGCCGACACCCTGGTCTATCGCTGCGCCGCCGGTAAGCGGTTCACCGCCGCCTGGGGCCTGCCCGGCGACCGGGTCAAGGTCTCCGCCGGCGGGACCACCCAGCTGCTGGGCCCCCGCCCCGCCGCCTCCGGCGCCCGCTATGGCGAGGGTCCGTTCCAGATCTGGGGCAAGGGTGACGAGGCCATGCTGGAAGGCTTCCCGGGCGGGCCCTACAAGGGATGCCGGACCGCCTGATGGACGCTTTCCCCGCCTTCTTCCCCCTCGAGGGCCGCCGTATCGTCATCGCCGGGACCGGCGAAGCCGCGGACGCCAAGGCGCGGCTGTTCGAGGGCAGTCCGGCGCAGATCGTGCGACTGGACGGCAGCCAGGCCTTTCTCGTCGGCGCCTATGGCGGGGCCTTGTTGGCCTTCATCACCGGCGATGACCTGTTCATACAGGCGGCGGTGGGTGCGGCGCGGGCCGCTGGTTGTCTGGTCAATGTCGTGGACCGGCCCGAACTCTGCGACTTCAACACCCCCGCCGTCATCGACCGCGGAGCCGTGGTCGCCGCCGTCGGCACCACCGGCGCCGCCCCCATGCTGGCCAGCCTGCTGCGCAACGACCTCGAGGCCCGGGTGCCGCCCGGGGCCGGCCGGGTCGCGGTCCTGCTGCGCAAACTGCAGGGTGAGATCCGCGCCGCCTATCCCGACCTCGTCGCCCGCCGCGCCTTCCTGCGCTCGGTCTTGTCGGGCGAGGCGGCGGACGCGGCCATGGCCGGCGACATGCCTCGGGCCGAGGCGCTTCTTCGGGCCCATATCGGCCGCGGCGAGGGGCCGATCGGGCGGTTGACCTTCGTGGCCGGGCGGGGTCCGGGCGACCTTCTGACCCTGCGGGCCTCCCGCGCCCTGGCAGAGGCCGATGTGCTCTGCGCCGACCCCGACACGGACGCCTCGGTGCTGGCCCTGGCCCGGCGCGACGCCGGCCGGCTTGGCCCCGAGCAATGTGATCCCAAGTCGCTGGCCGCCCTGGTCCGGGCCGGCCGCCAGGTCGTTCGGATCATCACCCGCGCGCCGGATGTCTCCACCCTGCGGGCCCTGGCCGCCGAGGACGTCATGGTCGAGGTCATGCTGGCGGCGCCCGGTACATGATGTCGGGAACCTGATGCTGGGCCTCACCCCTCAGGATCTCGAGATCGTCCTGTTGTCGCTGCGTGTAGCGGCCGTCGCCACCCTGTTCGCCCTGCCGCTGGCCTTTGCGGCGGCCTACGCCCTCGCCAGAGGCCGGTTCTGGGGACGCGGCCTGCTCGACGCCCTGATCCACCTGCCGCTGGTGTTGCCGCCGGTCGCGACCGGCTATGCCCTGCTGCTGCTTCTCGGCCGCCAGGGCCTGCTCGGGGAGCCGTTGTCGAAACTGGGTATCGTGCTCGCCTTTGACTGGTCCGGCGCCGCCCTGGCCGCTGCGGTCATGGCCTTTCCCCTGATGGTCCGACCCATGCGCCTGTCCATCGAGGCCATCGCGCCCCAGGTCGACCAGGCCGCCCGCACCCTGGGGGCAGGAAGCTGGGCGCGGCTTACCCGCGTGACCCTGCCCCTGGCCCTGCCCGGCGTGGCGGCCGGAGCGGTGCTCGGTTTCGCCAAGGCGCTCGGCGAGTTCGGGGCCACCATCACCTTCGCGGCGGCCATTCCAGGGGTCAGCCTGACGCTGCCGTCAGCCATCTACCAGGCCATCCAGACGCCGGGGGCGGAGCAGAGGGCCGCCGCCCTCTGCCTGGTGGCGGCGCTGATCGCGGTGACAGCGGTCATCGGCGCGGACGCCCTGACCCGTTGGGCGTTGAAAAGAGCCGGCGGCTAAGGGAAACGGGGACACCTTGAAATCGCGGATTTCAAGGTGTCCCCTCTTGGGCCACTCAGAAGTCCAGCGACCGGCCCCGGGTTTCCTTCAGGAACAGCAGCGTCGACAGCACGCTGATGCCGGTGAAGAAGATGGGATAGGCAAGGCCGGCGTAGATGTTCCCCGTCGCCGCCACGATGGCGAAGGCGCTGAAGGGAACAAAGCCGCCGACCCAGCCTGTTCCGACGTGATAGGGCAGGGACAGGGCCGTGTAGCGCACGCGGGTCGGGAACATCTCGACCAGGGCCGAGGCCTGCGGCCCATAGAGGGCCGTGGCGGCGATGGTGAAGACCATCAGGACCCCGAACAGGCCCCAGAAGTTGATCCGCTCCGGATCGGCCGTCAGCGGATAGCCGGCATCGGCCAGGGCGGCTTTCAGGCGCTCCTCGACTCCGGTCTTGACCGTCTTCAGCTGGGCCTTGTCGAGGCCGCCGCCTTCGACGCTGACCACCTCATTGTCACCGATCCTGACCCTGGCCAGGGAGCCGACCGGGGCCGCCGCGTTGTCATAGGAGATGCCGTTGTTGGCCAGGAAGCTCTTGGCGATGTCGCAGCTGGTGACAAAGGCCGTCTTGCCGACGGGGTCGAACTGCAGCGAGCAGGCGGCCGGATCGGCGATCACCACCACCGGCGTCTTGCGGGCAGCCTCGGCAAGTCCCGGGTTGGCGTACTGGGCCATCATGTGGAAGCCGGGCAGGAAGGCCAGCAGGGCCAGCACCATGCCAAACCACATCACCCACTTGCGGCCGTAGCGGTCCGAGAGCCAGCCGAAGAAGACGTACATCGGGGCCGAGGCGATGGTGACCACCATCATCAGCTCATTGGCCGTCGCCGCCGGCACCTTGAGGAACTTCTCGAGGAAGACCGGGGTGTAGAAGAAGGCGCAGTACCAGACGGCGCCCTGCGCGAACATGATGGCCAGCAGGGCGATGAGGACCAGCTTGAGGTTCTTCCACTGGCCGAAGCTCTCGCGGAAGGGATGCTGCGACTGCTCGCCGGCGTCCTTCAGCTTCTTGAAGCTGGGGCTTTCCGACAGCTTCATGCGCATGAAGATGGAGATGGCCAGCAGACCCGCTGACAGCAGGAAGGGAATGCGCCAGCCCCATTTGGCGAACTCGGCCTCGCCCAGCACCGTGCGGGTGGCGAGGATGACGCCCAGGGCGCCGATCAGGCCGAGCGCCGCCGATGACTGGATCCAGCCGGTCATCTGGCCGCGCTTGTTCGCCGGCGCGTGCTCGGCGACGTAGATGGCGGCCCCGCCGTACTCGCCGCCGAGCGCCGTGCCCTGCAGGATCCGCAGGATGATCAGCAGAATGGGGGCGATGATCCCGGCCCCCTCGTAGGTCGGCAGGAGGCCGATGGCGAAGGTGGCCCCGCCCATCATGGTCACCGTGACCAGGAAGGCGGCCTTGCGTCCGACCTTGTCGCCCATCCGCCCGAAGATCAGGGCCCCGAGCGGCCGGAAGGCGAAGCCGGTGCCGAACAGGGCCAGGGCCGCGATCAGGGCGGCGGTCTCGTTCAGGCCGGTGAAGAAGACCTTGGAAATGATCCCGGCCATGCTGCCGAAGATGAAGAAGTCGTACCATTCGAAGGCCGTGCCGGCCGCGCTGGCGGCCACGACCGTGGTCATGGGTGTGGTTTCTTCCGGCGCTTCCGGCGGCGTTTCAGCAGTCTGGTCGGACATACACATCCTCCCCCGAGGGTCAGCAAGGGAGGAGGTCTAGCACTGCAACCACGCCATGCGAAAGCGCCTCAGGCGACGGCGCTTTGCGGAAGGTCGTCAGGAGAGGCCCGGTCGCCCCCAAGGTGAGCGGGCCCATCCGTAACCTCCGGTTCGACCGTAACGGATGAGGCCGGGAGGCTGGCTCAGAACCGGACCATCGTGGTCAGCGTGGCCGACCGGGTGTCACCCGGAACGGCCCAGCCGAAGCCGGAGCTGGAGCGGATGTTGGTGTAGTACTCTTGGTCGGTGAGGTTCTTGACGTTGAGCTGCAGCCCGACGCGGTCGTTTATGGTCCAGGTGACCGCCGCGTTGAGCAGCCAGTAGTCGTCCGAGTACAACTGCGGCGCCGCGGCGGCGCCACGCTGGAAGCTGTACTCACCGGCGTAGTTGGCGCCGGCTCCGACCAGCCATTGCGCGTTGATCTGCCAGCTGGTCCAGACGTTGAAGGCGTGCTTCGGCGTCAGCGGGATCGGGTCGCCTTTCAGGAAGTCGACGTCGTTCGGCGGCAGGGCCGTCGAGGCGACGTTCTGCAGGATCTCGCTGTCGAGGGAGGTGTAGTTGGCGATCACCGTCCAGCTGGGCAGGATCTTGCCGCTGACGCCGACGGTGGCCCCGCGCACCCGGCTTCTGCCGTCCTGTTGCTGTACGGGGATGGCCGGGTCGTTCGAGGCCAGCCTGATCTTGCTGCGCTCGTTCTGGAAGACAGAGCCGGTCAGCGACAGGCGACCGTCCAGCAGGTCCCACTTGGTCCCCAGTTCCCGGATCTCGCCTTCTTCCGGATCGAGGTCGCAGTTCCGGGCGGTACCGGTCAGGGCGCAGCCACTGTTGACGGTGGCCTGGGACGGGGTGCTGACGTTGCCGTAAGCTAGGTAGATCGACCCGTTCTCCATCGGCTTGAACACGCCGCCCATGCGATAGGAGACGAGTTTTTCCGCGTTGCGGGCGGTCGGGGCTGTGGTGATCACCGGGTTGGCCGGCGGGGCCGGATAGGGGGTGGCGATGGTGGCCGAGGTGAACTCGCCCTCGTTGTTCTCCCAGCGGATGCCGGCGTTGATCGAAAACATCGGCGAGAACTCGATGTTGTCGAAGGCATAGATGGCCTGGTTGGTCAGCTCACCGTCATTGACGGCGGTCCTGATGTCGTTGACCGGGCCCGTCCAGAGATTGTCCGGGTTGGCGATGTCCATGTTCGGCAACGCCGGATTCGGCGTCGCGCCGAGCGGGTTACGCAGCACGTTGCCGCCCTGGAAGTCGTAGGTTTCGTTGGCGAAGGAGACGCCGACGATCAGGTTGTGCTTCACCGAACCGGTGTTGAATTTCCAGTTCAGATCGGTCTGGTTGACGAGCTGGGTGTTGGAGGTGTCGCGCAGGTTGCCGCGCGGCCCGCTCAAGCTGTACTGGCCGGACGTGGCGCAGGCGGCGCCGGTCTGGGCGTTTAAACCGCTGGCCAGGCACCAGGTCCCCTGCGGCGGATTGACGATCAGGAACTGGTCGACCTTCAGATAGCGGCTGGTGTTGGTCAGGATCAGGCTGTCGCTGAACGCGTGCCGGAACCTGAAGGTGGCGCTGTCGACCGTGATCTCCTGGGTGTCGAGATTGCGGTAGCCGTAGTAGCTCGACGGATCGACGCCCGGCAGAGGACCGTTGAGGAAGGCGCCCGAGGCATAGGGGACGCCGTAGCGCGGGGTGTTTTCATCTTCCTGGTGGAACAGGGCGATGGTGAACTCGGTCTTGCCCCCAAGGCCGAACGTCACGGAGGGGGCGATGCCCCAGCGTTCGTACTTTTCGACGTCGCGGCCGGGAACGTCGTTCTGGTGAACCATGGCGTTGATGCGGACACCGATATCGCTGCCGATCAGGATGTTGCTGTCGACGGTGGCCCGCAGGTAGCTGTCGGTCCCGACGCCGGCCGCCAGGGTGGTGCGGTCGGCGCCGAACGGGCTCTTGCTGACCAGATTGATATTGCCGCCGACGCCGCCGGAGCCCGAGTAGACCCCGTTGGCGCCGTTCACGACTTCGATCTGCTGCAGGTTGAAGGTGTCGGTGCGGCTGTACTGGGCGCTGTCGCGCAAACCGTCGGTGGTGATATCGTTGTTGGCGCTGTAGCCGCGCAGATTGATGCTGTCGCCATAGCCGCCCCCGCCTTCGCCGGCCCCGAAGGTGATGCCGGGGACGGTCTGCAGGACGTCGCGCAGGGTCAGCAGATTCTGGTCGCGCAGGGTGCGCTCTGAGACCACGGTGATGGTCTGGGGGTTTCCAGCGGTGCGGCGGTCAGCTTCGTCGAGGACGGCTTGTCCTTGGCGCCCTTGATCTCGACGCCGGATACTTCCGCGCTGTCACCGGCGTCGGCGCTGGCGGTGAGCATCGGCGATTCATCGGCGGCCAGGGCGGCGCCGGCCAGTCCCAGACCGGCCAGACCGGCGACAGCGGCGGCGCCCAGGGCGCGCTTGGCGCGGGCGCTGACGCCCACCGACTTGATCGAACTCATTGGTGTCTATCCCCGGACTTGAAACTCACTGACTGCGACGCCTCGGCGCACGCAGTTGCGACTCGTTATTAATAGCACCATTAAGGCCCTTCAATGAGAATCGTTCGCAAAAACACTTTCGTTTGACTCGTCGCGCCCGAAGGGGTCGAAGCGCGGCATGAAACAGACCTTCGATGTGGTGGTGATCGGCGCCGGGGCGGCCGGAATGATGTGTGCGATCGAGGCGGGAAAGCGTGGGCGGTCGGTGCTGGTCCTCGACCATGCCGCGGCGGCCGGCGAGAAAATCCGCATCAGTGGCGGCGGCCGCTGCAACTTCACCAACCTGGAAGGGGCCCGCGCCGACCACTACCTGTCGGCCAACCCGCACTTCTGCAAGTCGGTGCTCAGCCGCTACACCCCGCGCGACTTCATCGCCCTGGTCGATCGCCACGGCATCGCCTGGCACGAGAAGACGCTTGGCCAGCTGTTCTGTGATGACTCCGCCAAGGACATCATCGCCATGCTGCTGAACGAGATGAAGGCGGCCGGGGCCGTCCTTCGTCTGAGCACCGAGGTCGATCGCATCGAGCAGACGGACAGCGGCTTCGAGGTCGCCATCGGCGGCGCGCGGATCGCCTGTGAAAGCCTGGTCGTCGCCTGCGGCGGCAAGTCGATCCCGAAGATGGGCGCCAGCGGTTTCGGCTACGAAATCGCCCGGCAGTTCGACGTGGCCGTCCTGGACACACGCCCCGCCCTGGTGCCGCTGACCTATGCGGTGCAGGTGCTGGAGCAGCTCAAACCCCTGATCGGCGTGGCCGTGCCGCAGGCGGTGGTGCAGGGCGGCAAGGGGTCGTTCGAAGAGGACATCCTGTTCACCCACCGGGGCCTGTCGGGCCCTGCGGTGCTGCAGGTGTCGTCCTACTGGCGCGAGGGCGAGGAGATCGTCGTCAATTTTGCGCCTGAACTGGACGCCCTGGACTTCCTGAAGACAGCCAAACGCGACCATCCGCAGACGGCGCTGCACACCGTGCTGGGCTGGAAGTTGCCGCGGGCTCTGGCCACCCTGATCGCCGCCGACCACGGCGTGCCCGGAAACATGGCCGACCAGCCGGACAAGGCGCTCAAGGCCGTCGCCGGAATGGTCAACGCCTGGCGCACCAAGCCTGTCGGCTCCGAGGGCTACCGGACCGCCGAGGTCACGCTGGGCGGCGTCGATACGAGGGCTCTGGACCAGAAGACGATGGCCGCCCGGGGCGTTCCCGGCCTCTACTTCATTGGCGAGGTGGTCGACGTCACCGGCTGGCTTGGCGGCTATAACTTCCAGTGGGCCTGGTCGTCGGGGTTTGTCGCCGGGCAGGCGGCCTAAAAGGAAAAAGACGCAGACGGGGACACATTGAATTTCCCCGCGCCGACGGAAACTCATCCACGCCGGTTCTGAAATTCAATGTGTCCCCTCTCCCTGCGACCGTCGCATTGCCGACACGGGCCGCCGGGTCTATGCGAACGCCGTCTATCAAGGGGAGCGCATGACCTTCACCCTCACCCCCGTCGCCACGGTCCGGGGCGGCCGCGCCGAAGCCGTCGACGACGATTGGGGCCGGAGCCGCGCGCGCCTGGTGCTTGCCGAGCATCTGCCGGAAGACAGCCTTGCCGGCCTGGCCGACTTTTCCCACGCCGAGATCATCTTCGTCTTCGACAAGGTGACCGACGACAAGATCGTCAGCGGCGCCCGCCGGCCGCGCGGCAACCCGGATTGGCCGCTGGTGGGTATCTTCGCCCAGCGCGGCAAGAACCGGCCCAACCGGCTCGGCGTCACCGTCTGTTCGATCGTCGCCGTCGAGGGCCGCGAGGTCATCGTCGAGGGCCTGGACGCCATCGACGGCACCCCGGTGCTGGACATCAAGCCGGTGCTGACCGGCTTCCTGCCCAGGGGCGAGGTGCGCGAGCCCGGCTGGGCCCGCGAAATCATGGAGGCCTACTGGTGAGGCGGCCCCTGGAGGGCGTGCGCGTCCTGACCCTGGAGCATTTCGGGGCCGGGCCCTACGCCACCCTGCTGATGGCCGAGCTGGGGGCCGAGGTGATCAAGGTCGAGTCGGTCGAGCTGGGCGGGGACGCCTCGCGGCCGACCGGGCCCTATCTGCTGGGCGAGGACGACAGCCAGTATTTCCAGACCTTCTCGCGCCACAAGAAGAGCGTGGCCCTGGATATCAAGGCCGAGCGGGAGACGTTCGAGCGGCTGGTGGCGTCGGCCGAGGTGGTGGTCAACAACCTGCGCGGCGACCAGCCGGCAAAGCTGGGCCTCACCTACGCGGCCCTTAAGGGCGTGAACCCGGCCATCGTCTGCGGCAGCCTCTCGGCCTATGGCCGGAACAACAGCCGCGAGGCCTGGCCGGGCTACGACTATCCGATGCAGGCTGAGTGCGGCCTCATGAGCCTGACCGGCGAGCCGGACGGGCCACCCTCGCGGATGGGCGTCTCGATCATCGACTTCATGAGTGGAGCCACCTTCGCCTTCGCGGTGGTCAGCGCCCTGCTGTCGGCGCGGACGACCGGTGTGGGCTGCGATGTCGACGTCAGCCTGTTCGACGTGGCGCTGCACCAACTCAGCTATCCCGCCGTCTGGGCCATGAACGAGGACCATGCCACCACCCGCCTGCCGGCCGGCGCCCACCCGTCGCTGGCCCCGGTGCAGCGGGTGAAGACCGCCGACGGCTATGGCCAGCTGATGTGCATGACCCAGAAATTCTGGCTGGAACTGTGTGCGCTGGCGCAGCGGCCGGACCTGGCTGCCGATCCGAGGTTCACAGACCTCGCCGCCCGGCGGAGCAATCTCGCCGGCCTGACACAGGCGATCGACACCCTGTTCGAGACCCGCACCAACGCCGAATGGACCGCCCTGCTGGCAGGGCGTGTGCCGTTCGGGCCGGTGAACGACGTTTTCAAGGCGCTCGACAACCCGTTCGTGGCCGAGGTTGGGATGCGCGATGTGATCGCCCATCCGGACCGGCCGCAGGGACTGCAGATGCTGGCGGCGCCGATCCGGATCGACGGACAGCGGATGCCGGCGGTGCGGTCACCGAAGCTGGGCGAGCACACGGATGAACTGTTGAGCGACGGCTAGCCAGTTCAACTGTCCCCCGCTTGGGATCGAAGAGGCGCCGTGTTCGCCGCCTTGTCGCGCGCGACCATCGGCGTAACCTGCCCCCATGTTCCCGCTTCCCCCGACCACCGAGGTTCGTCCCGCCCGCCAGTGGCGCGCCGGAACGGATCAGGCCATCGACCGCGCCCTGGCAGACGAAGCCCCCGTCGGCATCCTCTATGACGGTCGCCCGCATGCGGTGCTGATGGCCACGCCCGCCGATGTCGAAGATCTGGCTGTCGGCTTCACGCTCAGCGAGCGCATCGCCACAATCGACCAGATCGCCGGCGTCTCCATCGAGGTCGTCGCCGAGGGCGTGCAGGTCGACATCCGCCTGACCGCCGGGGCAAGAGCCAGCAAGGCGAAAGCCCGTGCGCGGAGCATGGAAGGCCGCTCCTCCTGTGGTCTGTGCGGGGTGCAGCGGCTGGCCGCCGCCGTGCGGCCGCTGGAGGCCCTGGCCGATGGGCCGACGATCTCCGCCGGGGCCATCGCAACAGCGTTCGCGGCGCTGGAAGATCAACAGGCGCTCGGCAATCTGACCCGCGCCGCCCATGCCGCCGGGCTGGCGAGCGCCGACGGGACGCTGGTTCTGGTCCGCGAGGACGTCGGTCGCCACAACGCTCTCGACAAGCTGATCGGGGCCGCCGCTCGCGCCGGGCTGGGCGGCCCGCTCTGCCTGGTCACCAGCCGCTGCAGCTACGAGATGGTCGAGAAGGCCGCCGTTGCCGGGTTTCCCATCCTCGCCGCCATCTCGGCTCCGACGGCGCTCGCCCTGCGTAAGGCCGAAGAGTCGAATCTGACCCTCATCGCCCTGGCTCGGGCGGATGGCTTCACGGTCTTTTCCGGCTCCGAAAGGATCGCATCATGAGCGGCTCCAGCAAGATTCCGGGTGTGAAGCCTTACACCCACCCGGCCGGAGGGTGGGACGCGCTGAAGGCCGTGGCCGGGGCGCTGGCCGACCAGGACACGGTGGCCAGGGGCGGTCAGGCCCTGCTGGACGCCAACCAGCCGGACGGCTTCGACTGTCCCGGATGCGCCTGGCCGGAACCGAAACACACCTCCTCGTTCGAATTCTGCGAGAACGGGGCCAAGGCGGTCGCCTGGGAGACCACCTCGCACCGCGCCACGCCCGAAGTGGTGGGCGCCCACACGGTCGCCGAGCTGTGGGCATGGTCGGACCATGACCTGGAAAACCTCGGCCGCCTCACCGAACCGCTGCGCTATGATCCACCCAGCGACCGGTTCGTCCGGGCCAGCTGGGACGAGGCGATGACGGCGATCGGGGCGGCTCTGCGCGCCCTGCCCGACCCACATCAATGTGAGTTCTATGCCTCCGGTCGCGCCTCCAACGAGGCGGCCTTCCTGTTCCAGACCTTCGGCCGACGGTTCGGGACCAATAACTTCCCCGACTGCTCCAACATGTGTCACGAGCCGACCAGTGTCGGCCTGGCCGAGCAACTGGGCCTGGGCAAGGGCTCGGTCAGCCTGGAGGACTTCGACCACGCCGACTGCATCCTCAGCTTCGGCCACAATCCCGGCACCAACCATCCGCGGATGATGACCACCCTGCGTGAGGCCGCCCGGCGCGGCGCCGCCATCCTGGTCTTCAACCCCATGCGGGAGCGGGCGCTCGAGAAGTTCGCCAGTCCGCAGGATGCGGTCGAGATGCTGACCCTGAGCGGGACGGACATCGCCAGCCGCTACTACCAGCTGAAGGGCGGCGGTGACGTCGCCGTGCTGACCGGTCTGATGAAGCTGCTGATCGAGCGGGACGCGCTGGACCACGATTTCATCGCCGAGCACACCACGGGCTTCGACGCCCTGGCCGCTCACGTCGGCGCTGCCGACTGGGACTGGATCGAGACGCGGTCCGGCCTGACCCGGGCCGACCTGGAAGAAGCGGCCGACATCTACCAGCGGTCGAAGGCCATCATCCTCTGCTACGGCATGGGCCTGACCCAGCACCGCTCGGCCTCCAGCCTCGTGCAGCAGCTGGTGAACCTCCTCCTGCTCGGCGGTCATATCGGTCGGCCGGGGGCGGGCATCTGTCCGCTGCGGGGCCATTCCAACGTCCAGGGCGACCGTACGGTCGGCATCACCGAAAAGCCCTCGTCGGCCCTGCTGGCCTCGATGGAGCGGGTGTTCGGGTTCAAGCAGCCCACGGCCCATGGCCACACCGTCGCCGAGGCCATCGAGGCCATGCGCGAGGGAACCGTGAAGGCGATGATCGCGCTCGGTGGAAACTTCGCCGTCGCCGCGCCGGATCCGGCCCTGACCTACCCGGCGCTCAAGATGCTGGACCTGACGGTCAATATCGCCACCAAGCTGAACCGCACCCACCTGCTGACCGGAAAGGCGGCCTGGGTGCTGCCCTGCCTTGGCCGCACGGAAATCGACGTCCAGGCCGGCGGGCGCCAGTCGGTGACCGTCGAGGACAGCATGTCGATGGTCCACGCCAGCCGGGGCATGCGTCAGCCGGCGTCGGAGCATCTGCGGTCGGAGCCGTGGATCGTGGCGCAGATGGCCCACGCCACCTTCGGCGAGGACGCCTGCGTCGACTGGCAGGGCCTGGGCGGCGACTACGACCGGGTGCGCGGGCTGATCGAGCAGGTCTTCCCCGACCAGTTCGGGAACTACAACGACCGCATCCGCACCCCCGGCGGCTTCCGGCTGCCGGTGCCGACCAGCGAACGGGTGTGGACGACACCCAGCGGCAAGGCGGCCTTCATGCCCTATGTCGCCGACGACCCGGCGGTGGACGATCCGACCCGGGGCGATCCGGAGGTGCTGCTGCTGACCACCCTGCGCAGTCATGACCAGTACAACACCACCATCTACGGCCTGAACGACCGCTACCGGGGTGTGAAGGGCCGGCGCGACGTGGTCTTCGCCCATGCCGGGGACCTGGCGGCGCGGGGCATCGCCGACGGGGACCGTATCGACCTGGCCTGCGCTTTCGACGACGGGGTCGAGCGGGTGCTGAAGGGCTTCACGGCCGTGGTGAAGGATATGCCGAAGGGGTGCCTGGCGGCCTACTATCCGGAGGCCAACCCCCTGCTGGCGCTGTCGGAACGGGACCGGCGCAGCGGGACGCCGGCCTACAAGTCGATGCCGGTGCGGATGACCCGGGCGGCGTCCTAAGGCCGTCCCATCCTGGCCAGCTCTTCCGCCGAGACACCGCAGCCCTTGAGCGACGTCTCGCCGACCTGGACCTCCGCCGAATAGGGATAGACCCGGTCGCTCATGCCGTCGGAGCAGGCGCCGGCGGTCATGGTGACGACCATCGGGGCGGCGCCGGTCTGGCCGGTCCAGACCACCTTGCCGGAGGTTGCGGCGAGGGCGGCGTTGGTGGCGGTCACGGTCGGAATGGGGTCAGGCTGGCTGAGCACCATCGTCGACCCCTTCACCTGCAGGTTCCAGAAGGGCTCGGTGCCGAGCAGGGTGAAGTCCTGGCGGAACGGCGCGGCCGGGTCGGTCGACTGCGTCGGCTGGGGCTGGCCCGGGGCCTGGGCGGCCGGGGGCGGGGCGTCGGCGGGCGGCACGGCGTCACCGCCGCCGGGCGCTTCGGGAGCACAGGCGGTCAGGGCCAGGATGGCGGTGGCAGCGACGGCGGAGGCGATCGGACGCATGGGGTTCCCCTGTTCGGGCTTTGCGCCCGCGCGACGCAGGTTAGACTCAAAGTCCGATGAGTCGAAACGCCCCGCTCCAGTTCCTTGAGTTCTTCGCCGGAGGCGGCATGGCCCGTATCGGGCTGGGAGCCGGCTGGACCTGCGGGTTCGCGAACGACTTCGACCCGACAAAAGCCAGCGTCTATCGCAACAATTTCACAGATGCCGGGCAACACTTCCACGAGGGTGACGTCTGGCAGGTCGATCCGGCCGCCCTGCCAGGAACCGCCGACCTCGCCTGGGCCTCTTCGCCCTGCCAGGACTTCAGCCTGGCCGGCGGCCGGGCGGGCCTCAAGGGCGGCAGGTCCGGCGCCTTCTTCGGCTTCTGGAGGCTGGTTCAGGCGCTGTCCGCCGAGGGCCGGGCGCCCCGCACCGTGGTGGTGGAGAATGTCGTCGGCTTGCTGACCTCGCACAGCGGGGCGGACTTCACCGCCCTCTGCACGGCCCTGTCCGGCGAGGGCTACCGGTTCGGCGCGCTGGAGATCGACGCCGCGGCCTTCGTGCCGCAGTCGCGACCCCGGGTCTTCGTGATCGCCACCCGCGAGCCGGTTCCGGACGCCCTGATCGGCGGTGACGCCTTTCGAAGCGCAGCCGTGCTGGCCGCGCGCGATCGGCTGCCAGACGACCTTCGGCGGTCATGGGTCGACTGGCGCCTGCCCACGCCCCCGGCGCGCAACACACGCCTGGCCGATCTCCTTGAACCGGACGCCGCCGTCGCCTGGCGCAGCGAGGCTCAGACCGCCGTCCTGCTCGCCCAGATGTCGCCGCTGCATCGCCAGCGGCTTGAGGCGGCCGCCGGCAACGGCCGCGTGGTCGGCGCCGTCTTCCGGCGGACCCGGGCCGGCGTGCCGAAGGCCGAGATAAGGCTGGACGGCGCCGCCGGCTGCCTGCGCACCCCGCGTGGGGGTTCTTCACGGCAGATGATCCTGGTGGCCGGGGACGGGCAGCTGCGCTCTCGTCTGCTGACGGGGCGAGAGGGGGCCCGTCTGATGGGCCTGCCTGACGACTACCGGCTCCCGAAGTCACAAACAGGCAGCCTGCATGTTATTGGAGATGGGGTCTGCGCACCTGTCGTGCGCTGGCTGGCGCAGGGTCTCCTTGAGCCGCTGTTGAAGGGCGTGGGCCGGGCCGCCGCCTGAGAGCGCCCTTAGACGATCTGCGGTGGCGCAATGTCGCCCGGCTCCCTAGACTTAAGACACTTCCACAGGCGAGACCCTGATGACCCATTCCTTCGACACCGCCCGCTACACCCGCGCCGGCCGTGGCAAGATCTTCCCCTCGGTGCTCGACCTGATCGGCGACACCCCCATCGTCGGCCTGCCCAGGCTGTCGGCCGAGCTCAAGCCGCGGGCCGAGGTGGTCGCCAAGCTGGAGTTCTTCAACCCGATGGCCTCGGTCAAGGACCGCATCGGGGTGTCGATGATCGAGCAGCTGGAGGCTGACGGCAAACTCACCCCCGGCGCCACCATCGTCGAGCCGACCAGCGGCAACACCGGCATCGCGCTGGCCTTCGTCGCCGCCGCCAAGGGCTACAAGCTGATCCTGGTCATGCCCGAGAGCATGTCGATCGAGCGCCGCAAGATGCTGCTGCTGCTCGGCGCCAAGCTGGAGCTGACCCCGGCCGAGCGCGGCATGCGCGGGGCCGTGGCCCGGGCCACCGAGATCCTTGAGGAAATCCCCGGCGCGGTGATGCCCCAGCAGTTCGAGAACGCCGCCAACCCGGCCATCCACCGCATCTCGACCGCCGAGGAGATCTGGAACGACACTGCCGGCCGCGTCGATGTGGTCGTCGCCGGCGTCGGCACCGGCGGCACGATCACCGGGGTCGGCCAGGTGCTGAAGGCCCGCAAGGCGAGCCTGCGCATGGTCGCCGTCGAGCCCGAGAACAGCGCCGTGCTGTCGGGCGGCCAGCCGGGACCCCACAAGATCCAGGGCATCGGCGCCGGCTTCGTGCCGGGCAACGTCGACCGGGGCGTCATCGACGACATCGTCCAGGTCAGCAACGACGACGCTTTCGCCATGGCCCGCAAGGCCGCCGCCGTCGAAGGCCTGCCGGTCGGCATCTCCTCAGGCGCGGCGCTGACGGCCGGGTTCGAGCTGGCCAGCCGGCCCGAGTACGAGGGCAAGCTCATCGTCGTCATCATCCCCAGCTTTGCGGAGCGTTATCTGTCGACGGCGCTGTTCGAGGGGCTGTGAGCCATCCGCCCCGGCCGCGCGCCGGGGGAGGGGCGGCATGACCGACGTCTACAGCGCAGAGAAACGCTCCGCCGTCATGCGGCGGGTCAAGGGGCGGGACACCAGGCCGGAGCTGACGGTCCGGCGGCTGCTGACCGCGCTCGGCGTCCGCTACCGGCTGCACCGCAAGGACCTGCCGGGAAAGCCCGACATCGTCATGGCCGGCCGGAGGCTGGCCATCTTCGTCCACGGCTGTTTCTGGCATGGGCATGACTGCGCGCGAGGGGCCCGGGTTCCCAAGGCCAATCGCGACTACTGGCTGGGCAAGGTCGGGCGCAATCGTCAGCGGGACGGGGTGAGCCGAGCCGCGCTGGAAGCGGCGGGCTGGCGCGTCGAAACGATCTGGGAATGCGAGATGAAGGACGAGGCGGCGTTGAAGGGCCGCCTCGAAGCGCTGCTTCAGGCCGCCGCCGCCGCGCGCTGAACGCCGGACAGGGCCGCTTCCAGGGCCGCATTCAGCTGGGCCGGCTCGATGGGCTTGGCGACGTGGTCGGTCATGCCGGCGGCCAGGCAGGCTTCCCAGTCGCGGGCGGTGGCCGAGGCGGTGATGGCGATGACCGGGACGTGCTGGTTGGGGCCCTTCATGGACCGCAGTTCGCGGGTCGCCTGGCGGCCGTCCATGTCGGGCATGTAGACATCCATCAGCACCACGTCGAAGGGTTCGGTCGCCAGACGTTCAAGCGCCTCCTCGGCCGAGGAGGCGGTGTCCGGCACGATGCCCAGCGGGGCCAGCACCATGGAGATGGCCTGGCGGTTGACGGCGTGGTCGTCGACCACCAGCACCCGGGCCTGAACGGCCTGGGGCGCCTGGACGGCGGCGGGCGCGACCGCCCCCGGCAGGGTCAGGGAGAGGGTGAAGACGGCGCCCTCGCCCGGCGCGCTGACGACGGCGAGGTCGCCGCCCATCAGCCGGGCCATTTCGCGACTGATCATCAGGCCAAGGCCGGTGCCGCCGTGGGTGCGGGCCGTCTGTACGCCCAGCTGTTCGAAGGGCAGGAACAGGCGGTCCAGCTGTTCGGGTGTCATGCCGGGGCCGGTATCGTCGACGGCGATGGTGACGGCCCAGATTCCGTCCGCGTTCCGCGCACCGCCCAGCTGCAGGGTGACACAGCCTTCCCTGGTGAACTTCAGGGCGTTGGACAGCAGGTTGTTGATCACCTGGCGGATGCGGGTGGGATCGCCGCTGACCCAGCCGGGCAGATGCCTCGAACCGAGAATGCGCATGCGCAGGCCCCTGGCTCTCGCCTGTGGCCGCCAGGCGCGGACCGCGTCGAGTACGGCGGTGCGCAGGTCGAAGTCGACGGCCTCGACGCTCATCCGACCGGCTTCCAGCTTGGAGAGGTCCAGCATGTCGTCGAGCAGGGTGGTCATCATCCGCCCCGCCTCACCGATCAGTCGCCCCTGGGCATGCCCTGCCCGTTCGGTGTCGGCGGCGCCGGCCAGGATAGCGCTGATCGGGGTGCGCAGTTCGTGGCTGATCATGGCGACCCAGGCGCTCTTGGCCCGGGTGGCGGCCTCGGCTTCCTGACGGCGCAGTTCGGCCTCGGCGCGGGCGTCTTCGGAGAGCTTGCGGGCCTCCTCGGTCGTCAGCCAGGCGCCGATGATGTTGAGCATCACCAGGACGACGGCGATCATCATGGTCGAGACCAGCGGGCCGGGCGCCGTGTCGATGTCCATCAGCGGCAGGAGCAGCAGATAGAGGCCGTAGGGCAGGCAGCCGGCGGCGAAGGCGATGCGGCTGCCGCGGCAAATGGCGATCATGTTGGTCATGGCGGTGGCGACGACGAACATCGCCAGGGCCGGGCCATAGCGGTCGATGCCTTGCCACATCAGCGGCGCGAGAGCGCCGAAGACGATGGACGAGGGCATGAAGGTAATCAGGGCGGCGCGGGCGGCCTTGAAGGGGGTGTCTATGCGGCGCTTCAGCAGCTGGACGCCGGTGAAATGGTCGAAGCCCTGGGCGACGGCGTAGAGAGCGGCCCAGGCCCAGGCCCAGTTCCAGCCGAAGGCCAACTGTAGGCCGGCGGCGACACCGACGGCGGTCATCAGCCGGATAGGCATATGCTTTCGCCGCGTGGCGACAACAGATGCCAGGCCAAATCGGTCAGCGGCGTCGACGGCCGGAATGTTGGCTTCCACAGACATGCCCGAACTGTGGGGCGACGCTTCCTAAGACTCAGTGAAAGAACGCCGGTCGGCCTTTTGGTTAATGACCCGAAACAAGGATTTTTGGCTACCGGGGGTTTTCGACCACGATCTCGGTCTTCACCGAGCTGGCGATGTAGCAGACCTCATGGGCCTCGTGGTGAAGGTGGTCGAGCTCGTCCGTCGTCGGCTGTCGGCCATCGAAGACGACGGCAGGGCGCAGGGCGACGCGGGTAACGGCGATCTTGCCTTCGGCGTTCTTGCGCATCAGCCCTTCCGCCTCGTCGCGATAGCTGAGCACCGTGAATCCGGCTTTCGAGGCGATGTAGAGGAAGCTCAGCATGTGGCAGTTGGAGATGGCGGCGACCAGCATCTCCTCCGGGTCGATGGCGTCGGCCGCCGACCAGGGGGCAGGGACCACATGCGGCGAGGCCGAGGCCGGCACAGTGATGCCGGCGTCGAAGCTGACGGTGTGTTTGCGGCTGTAGCGGCCGGCCAGGAAGTCCTCGCCGGGTTGCAGCGCCCAGTCGACGGTGGCGGTATAGCTGGCCATGTTCCCTCCCTGGCCCCGGCGCCCTTACAGCGTCCGGGCGATCAACACCTTCATGATCTCGTTGGTGCCGCCGTAGATGCGCTGCACGCGGCTGTCGCGGTACATGCGGGCGATCGGATACTCGGCCATGTAGCCGAAGCCACCGTAGAGCTGCAGGCAGCGGTCGATGATCTTGTTCTCGAGATCGGTGACCCAGTACTTGGCCATCGAGGCGGTCGAGGCGTCCAGCTTGCCCTTCAGATGCTTCTCGATGCAGTCATTGACGAAGACCCGGGCGATGGTCGCCTCGGTCTTGCATTCGGCCAGCACGAACTGGGTGTTCTGGAAGTCTATGATCGCCTTGCCGAAGGCCTTGCGCTGCTTGACGTAGTCGATGGTCAGTTCCAGCGCCCGCTCGATGGTGGCCATGCCCTGGATGGCGATGTTCAGCCGCTCCTGCGGCAGCTGGCCCATCAGCTGGAAGAAGCCCTGGCCCTCGTCGCCGCCCAGCACGTTGGTGGCCGGCACGCGGACGTCGTTGAAGAACAGTTCGGAGGTGTCGGCCGCCTCCATGCCCAGCTTGTCGAGGTTGCGGCCGCGCTCGAAGCCGGCCGCGCCGTCGGTCTCGACCAGCACCAGCGAGGTGCCGCGGGCGCCCTGGTTCGGGTCGGTCTTGGCCACGACGATGATCAGGTTGGCGGTCTGGCCGTTGGTGATGAAGGTCTTGGAGCCGTTGATGACGTACTCGTTGCCGGTCAGGATCGCCGTCGACTTGATGCCCTGCAGGTCGGAACCCGCGCCCGGCTCGGTCATGGCGATGCCGCCGACGAAGGTGCCGTCGGCCAGGCCCGGCAACCAGCGGCGGCGCTGCTCCTCGGTGCCGTAGTGGAGGATGTAGGGGGCGACGATGGAGTTGTGCAGCGACAGCCCGAAGCCATCCACGCCCTTGGCGCCCATCTGTTCCATGAGGATGACCTCATGGCGGTAGTCGCCGCCCATGCCGCCGTATTCCTCGGGGATGGACAGGCAGGCCAGGCCCGCCTCAGCCGCCTCGTTCCACATGGCCCGCTCGACGACGCCGTCCTCGCGCCATTTGGCGACGCGGGATTCCGGCGCATGGTCGGTGAAGAACCGGGCCACGGCGTCTTCGAAGATGACGATGTCCTCTTCGGCCAGGGAGGGGGTGCGTTCGACTTGCAGGGCGGCGGGCATGGCGATCAGAAAGCCTCGGCGGGAAGTTGCATCAGGGTGGCCGAACCGGTCTTCAGCTTGGCCAGGTGGGCGGTCCCTTCCGGGATGATCCGTTCCACGAAGTAGCGGCCGACGACCAGCTTGTTCGAATAGAAGGGATCAGCGTCACCCTTGGTCCGGCAAGCCCTGGCGATCTGGGCCCACATGTAGGCCAGGCCCGTGATGCCGAAGAGGTGCATGTAGTCGGTCGAGGCGGCGCCGGCGTTGTCCGGGTTGGCCAGGCCGTTCTGCATCAGCCACATGGTGCCGTCCTGCAGCTGGGCCTTCACCGTGGCGAGACCGTCGAGGTAGGGCTTCATGGCTGCATCGCCGCTGTTGGCCTCGATATAGGCGTCGATCTCGGCGAAGAAGCTCATCACGGCGCGGCCGCCGTTGGCCGCCAGCTTGCGGCCGACGAGGTCGAGCGCCTGCACCCCGTTGGTGCCCTCGTAGATCAGGGCGATGCGGCAGTCGCGCAGGTACTGGCTGGCCGGGAAGTGCTCGGTGAAGCCCGAGCCGCCGAACACCTGCATGGAATCGACGCAGACCTTGAAGCCCTTGTCGGTCAGGTAGCCTTTGAGGACCGGCGTCAGCAGGCCCATGTAGTCGGCGCCCTTCTGACGCACCGCCTCGTCCGGGTGGCCGTGGGCGAGGTCGCCCTGCAGCGCGGTCCAGAACAGGAAGGCGCGGCCGGCCTCGATCATGGCCTTGGAGTCCAGCAGCATGCGGCGCACGTCGGGGTGGACGATGATCGGATCGGCGGGGCCGGCGGCGTTCTTCGGGCCGGTCAGGGAGCGGCCCTGCAGGCGGTCCTTGGCGAACTCGGCGGCGGCCTGGTAGGCGGCTTCGGCCTGGGCGACGCCCTGCAGGCCGACGCCGATGCGGGCCTCGTTCATCATCACGAACATGATGCGCAGGCCGGCGTTCTCCTCGCCGATCAGGAAGCCCTTGGCCTCGTCATAGGCCATGACGCAGGTGGCGTTGCCGTGGATGCCCATCTTCTCTTCGAGGCCGGCGCACTTCACCCCCTCGTTGCGCTCGCCGGCATTGCCGTCGGCGTCGAGCAGGTATTTGGGCACGATGAACAGGCTGATGCCCTTCACCCCGGCCGGCGCGCCTTCGATGCGGGCCAGGACCAGGTGGATGATGTTGCCGGCCATGTCGTGCTCACCGGCCGAGATCCAGATCTTCTGGCCGGTGATGCGGTAGCTGCCGTCGGCCTGCGGAACCGCCTTGGTGCGCAGAAGGCCCAGATCCGTGCCGCAGTGGGGCTCGGTCAGGTTCATGGTGCCGGTCCATTCGCCGGTGACCATCTTGGGCAGATAGGCCTGCTTCTGCTCGTCCGTGCCGCCGGTGTGGATGGCCGAGTAGGCGCCGTGGGCCAGGCCCGGGTACATCGAGAACGCCATGTTGGCGGACGACGACATCTCGCTGAAGCTGAGGTTGACCACGTGCGGCAGACCCTGGCCGCCGTAGGCCGGGTCGGAGCCCAGACCCGTCCAGCCGCCCTCGCAGAGCAGCTTGTAGGCTTCCTTGAAGCCGTCCGGCGTGGTGACCGTGTTGTCCGGATGCCAGGTGCAGCCCTGCTTGTCGCCGACGCTGTTGAGCGGGGCCAGCACCTCGCCGGTGAACTTTCCGGCCTCCTCGATGATCGCCTTGACCACGTCCAGCGAGGCGTCGGCGAAGGCCGGCAGCTCCGCATACTGGTCGATCTTCAGCACATCCTCGAGCAGAAAGATGTGGTCGCGCACCGGGGGTTGATAGGCCATGGTTGGTCCGTGGTTCTGGATGTGGGTTTCAAACGCAAAAGGGGACCGGCGTGAACCGGTCCCCAAATTGGTACTGTGATTGAGGCCTATTTGCCCATCGCCATTTCGGCGTGGCCGTCGATCCGGGCGCGCATCACCTGGTCGTAGTCGGCCGCCTTGGGCAGCAGGTCGGGGCGCTTGTCGGCGAGATGCTTTTCGAGGCGCTCGCAGGCGGCGTGCAGCTCGGCAATGGCGCCGTCGATATCTTCGCGCTGGCGCTCCAGTACGACGATCTTTTCGCGGAATTTCTTCAGGCTGTGGGCGTTCTGGTGGGCCGCCTCGTCGCCTTCGTCGTACAGTTCGAGGATCTCGCGGATTTCCTGCAGCGACAGGCCGACGCGCTTGCCGCGCAGGATGAGGATAAGGCGGGCCCGGTCCTTGTAGCTGTAGACGCGGTTCATGCCGTCGCGGGCCGGGGTCAGCAGACCCTTGTCTTCATAGAAGCGCAGGGCGCGCGGGGTGGCTTTGAATTCGGTGCAGAGCTGGCGGATGGTGAAGGTCCGCTCGGGTCGACGCAGTTCCATGACCATGATGACTTCTCCCTGACGATTGCTTGCTGGCGTTCTGATGATGCCCTTGGGTCAGTGGTGTAAGTCCCGCTTACGTTAACGTCAACAGGGAAGAATGATTTTTCCCCGTCACGAGGCATTGAGCACGAAAACGGGGCCGGTTTCTGTCGAAACCGGCCCCTGATCGTTGAATGTTACCCTTGGGTTTCAGACCGGGCCTCAGCCAGGCCGTTTACCAGCTGGCGTTCTGGTAACCGGTCGGGCGGACGTAGGCCCCGTTGACGTACCCCACGCCGACGCCGTTACGGCTGACCAGAACCCACTCGCCGCGCCTGGCGTAGGCCATGGCGGTGAAGGTCTCGCCGCGGGCCAGCTGACCCACCTTGCCGGCGCTGGTCGAGGGACCCGAGCGCAGGTTGACGGTCGAGGTGGCGATGAACCGGCCCCCGGCGCGCTGGAAGTTGGCGGGCTGGACGTAGTTGGCGATCCGGTAGCCGTTCGAGACGTAGCTGCCCGTGTTCTGGGCGGTGTTCTTCTGGGCCTGGCAGCCGATGGCGCTGCCGGCGGCGGCGCCCAGGCCGGCGCCAAGCACCGTGCCGACGGCCTTCTCGTCCGAGGCCACCTTGTTGCCGATCAGGCCGCCGATGAAGGCGCCGAGAATAGCCCCGCCCTCCTGCTTCTTGCCGGAGGCCGAGCAGCCGATGACGCCGTTCGGCTGGGCCGAGGCAGTGACGGGGGCGGCGGCGACGCCGAGCGAGGCGGCGAGGGTCATGGCCAGGCCGAAGTTCGCGAGGCGCCTTGGGGCGAGTTTGCTGTGCGCTTGCGTGGTCTTTTCTCCTCAACAATTCCGCTGACCGGGGAAACGCATCCCGGGTCGTTGAGGAGGGTTATGACGCCGGCTGCCTGAACGGCTGCGGAAGCGGGCGTTATGTTCTGTTCAGGGTTCGCGTCCCAGCCGGAAACGGACGCGTCGAAGGTCAGCCATGGGTGGAAAGCAGCCTTAACCGTCAGCAGCCCGGCGCGCGTTTCCAGCGGCGGCGGGGCATCCACGAAGGATCGTGACACTGCCGCGTTCGGTGTTCAGGATGGCCGTAGAGGAGGACGCCCATGCCAACCTTGGTCCATTTGCCCGCCGACACACCGGCCGCCGACGTGACTGCCGTGCTCACGCGCGACGGCGGGCTGATCCTGGATGACGCGCTGTCGCCCGCCGAGGTGGACGCTCTTGTCGCCGAGCTGCGCCCCTATGTCGAGGCGACCGAACCCGGGCGCGACGCGTTTTCCGGACAAAGGACCACCCGCACGGGCGCTCTGGCGGCGCGCTCCCCGCTCACGCGGCCGCTCCTGATGGACGCGCGCATCCATGCGCTTTGCGACGCGGTGCTGAAGCCCAACTGCCTGCGTTATCAGCTGCACCTCACCCAACTCATCCGGATCATGCCTGGCCAGGGCGCCCAACCGCTTCACCGCGACCGCTGGGCCTGGGGCCGCGGCCTCGCTCACCTTGAGCCGCAGCTGAACACCATTTGGGCGCTCACGGACTTCACGCCGGAGAACGGCGCCACCCAGGTGGTGCCGGGCTCCGTAGAGTGGCCGGACGACCGGCGGGCCGAGCGCGCCGAGATCGCCCGCGCCGAGATGCGGCGGGGATCGGTGCTGGTCTACACGGGCTCAGTGTTCCACGGCGGCGGCGCAAACGAGAGCTCCGACGAGCGCTGGGGGCTCAACATCACCTATGCGCTGGGCTGGCTCAGGCAGGAGGAGAACCAATACCTGTCCTGCCCGCCCGAGATCGCGCGGACCCTGGACCCGGAGCTTCAGGGCCTGCTCGGCTACTCAATGGGCAGCTATGCCCTGGGATATTTCACGCCGCCGCTTCCGCCCGGCGAGGGTCCCGAGGTGGCGCCGCCCGAGTTCGCGCTCGGAGGTGGGAGTCGGCCGGGCTCAAGCTTGGGCGGCCAGGAACTCTACGAAGCGGCGGCGGCCCATGCGCGGCCGCAGGAGCTTGTGGAGTAGGTCTGTCGTGAGCGTCTGCTGAGGGGCGACGGCGGACGCGGACCTAAATCCCGCGACGCATCTCATCCCAGGCATTGGCCAGCCCATCCCGATGCGCCGGGCTGGCCACCCCGATCAGGGCCTGGGCCCGCTCGTCCAGGGTCCGCCCGCGCAGGTCGGCGACGCCGTGTTCGGTGATGACCAGGCCGATGTCGGCGCGAGGCACGCTGACCACGCCCGGCGACAGACGCGGCACGATGCGGCTGATGCTGTCGCCCTTGGCCGAGGCCGGCAGGGCGAGGATGGGCAGGCCGCCGTCGCTCAGGCGCGCGCCGCGCAGGAAGTCGGTCAGGCCGCCGATGCCGCTGATCTGGCGGCCGCCCTGGAACTCGGCATTGGCCTGACCGAAGAGGTCGATCTCCAGGGCCGAGTTGACGGCGACCAGTTTGGGAATGCCCGCCAGCACGGCGATATCGTGAGTGTGACCGCTGTCGGCGAAGCGGATGCGGGGGTCGGTCAGGCGATCCCGAAGGCGGGCCGTGCCGGCGGCGAGGCCGGTGACGACGCTGTCCACCACGCCTTCGTCGAGCAGCTCGACCAGCGGGTCGGTGACCATGCCGGAGTGGATCTTCAGGCCCCTGCGCCCGCGCAGGCCCTTCAGCGCCGCAACGCCGGCCTTGCCGACCCCGAACTGCAGGCTGGCGCCATCCGGGGCGATGTTCGCGATATGGCGGGAGATGACCTCGAAGGCCGGGTCGAGGTCGCCAGCGTCGTAGTCGAGCACGGCGCTGTCGTCATCGGCGACCAGGTCGAAGGCTTCCAGCGGCCAGCGCGGCCCGTTCACCGCCGGCAGGTTCGGATTGACCAGGGCCAGCTTGAACACCTCGGGCCGGGCCATGACGGCGGGGGCCAGATCGCTGGCGACGCTCAAGGTGACCATGCCGTCCTTGTCCGGCGGGCTGACCTGGAAGACGGCGGCGTCCAGCGGCGTCTCGCCCAGCCAGCGGAAGGTCTGGAACCAGGTCAGGGGCCGCAGGGCGTAGCGGCCGGCCTCGAAGGCGGCGCGCCAGTCGGCGGAGACGAAGATGCCCTCCGACGTCGCGCCGTCGCGCAGGGCCGACCAGTCGGTGCGGTTGATGCCGGGGATGGGGGCGCCGACGAAACACATCCGCTCCGGCCAGCCGTCCGTAGCTTTGACCATCTCCCGAAAACCGAGCGGTTCGCCCGGTCCGAAGGGGACGAACAGCCGGCCTGAGGGCATCGCACTCAAGCGTTGGGCGAGCTGTTCGATAGCTGGATCAATCGGGAGGCGAATCATGTCATCGTCCGTTCAGGCGGCAGCAGCAACTTATGCCCTGCCCGCGAGTTCTGCGTACGAACCCCGGTCCCTCTTGGACAAGAGCCGTTACGTCATGCAAACGACCACCCAACAGCCTTCGGGCCTCATCAAGCCCCTGCTGTGGATCGCCGGCGCCTTCTTCGCGACCGGATTCCTGGGCTATCTGGCGATCGGGCTGAATGCCCTGCCGGGCTAGGTCCCGACGCCTGTCGAGCCGAAGCCGCCGGCGCCCCGCGCCGTCTCGTCCAGACTGTCCACCGGCGACCACTGCGCCTGCACGACCGGCGCGATGACCAGTTGGGCGATGCGGTCGCCGCGGCGGATGACGAAGTCTTCCTCACCCAGATTGATCAGGATCACCTTCACCTCGCCCCGATAGTCGGCGTCGATGGTGCCGGGCGTGTTCAGGCAGGTGATCCCGGCCTTGGCGGCCAGGCCCGAGCGCGGCCGGACCTGGGCTTCGAAACCGGGCGGCACGGCGAAGCTGAGGCCGGTCGGGACCATGGCCCGGGCCATCGGGGCCAGGGTCAGCGGCGCTTCGTCAGGAACGGCGGCGCGCAGATCCATGCCGGCGGCCAGCGCGGTCTCGTAGGCGGGCAGCGGCAGGCCCCGGGCGTGGTCCAGCTGAACGACGGGTATGGTGGGGGTCACAGGATATCCTTGGCGATACGTTGGGCGATCTTCATCGCCACCTCATCCTTGCCGGCGCGCTCCCAGCGCTCGACGCCGGCTTTGCTGACGATCATCACCGCGTTCTCGGTTCCGCCCATGACGCCCGGCTGGGTGACGTCGTTGGCGACGATCCAGTCGCAGCCCTTGCGGGTCAGCTTGGCCCTGGCGTGCATCTCGACATCGTTGGTCTCGGCCGCGAAGCCGACCACGATCTTCGGCCGCTTTGGCGAGTGGGCGGCCAGGGTGGCGAGGATGTCGGGGTTTTCGACCAGGGTAATGGCCGGCGGCCCGTCCTTGCCCTTCTTCAACTTGATGCCGAAGGCCTCGTCGGGTCGCCAGTCAGCGACGGCGGCGACGCAGACGGCGGCGTCGGCCGGCAGGGCGGCCTGACAGGCGGCCAGCATCTCGCGGGCGCTCTCGATATCGACGCGGGTGACGCCGGCCGGGGTCGGCAGGCTGACCGGGCCGGCGACGAGGGTGACCCGCGCCCCCAGCCGCGCCAGGGCGCCGGCGATCTCGAAGCCCTGCCGGCCGCTGGAGCGGTTGGTCAGGACGCGCACAGGGTCGAGCGCCTCGGCCGTCGGCCCGGCGGTGACCAGCATATGCCTGCCCTTCAGCGGCCCGCCCTCGAGCAGGCCGAGGATGGCGTTGAAGATGGCGGCCGGCTCGGCCATGCGGCCCTCGCCGAACTCGCCACAGGCCATGGCGCCTTCGTCCGGACCGACGAAGGACACCCCGTCGGCCTTCAGGGTCGCGACGTTCCGGCGGGTCGCGGCGTGCTCCCACATGCGCACATTCATGGCCGGCGCCATCAGCACCGGCTTGTCGGTGGCCAGCAGGGTGGTCGCCGCCAGATCGCCGGCCAGGCCGTTCGCCGCCCTGGCCATCAGGTCGGCGGTGGCCGGGGCCACGACCACCAGATCGGCCGAGCGGGACAGCTGGATATGGCCCATCTCCGCCTCGTCGGTCAGGGAGAAGATCTCGCTGTAGACCCTGTCCTCGGCCAGGGCCGACAGCGACAGGGGGGTGACGAATTCCGCGCCGGCCCTGGTCAGGATCGGCCGCACGCCGATGCCCGCCTTGCGCAGGAGGCGCGTCAGCTCCAGCGCCTTGTAGGCGGCGATACCCCCGCCGACGATCAGCAACACCCGCTTTTCGCTCAAGTCACGCGCTCCTGGTTGGACCTGCTTCCTAACGGCTTTGCGCCGTTCGCCAAACAGGACTCGACACTGTTCATGTTTTGATCTTTTATCGCGAACAACGCTATCTCATCGGGAGCACAACCTGTGCGCAATCTTCTGACCGCCTCGGCTGTTCTGGCCGCCGTTTTCGCCCTCGCCGCCTGCGACGGCGGCCCCGCCAGCAAGCCTTCGCGCGACCAGGCCGACGCAGGGGCAGCGCCGACGTCACGGTCGGAGACCACCGGGACCGCGTCAGCGGACGGTGACCGCACCGAAACGCCCGAGGTCGATCCCCGCACCCAGCCGCCACCGATGCTGGACGGCAAGCCGATGTGGGCGGCCAACCGCCGGCTGACGGCCGAGGAAGCCGCCGAGCGCCAGTTCGAGCGCAACGGCAAGGACTTCGGCGCCAAGTCGGTCGAGGACTACGCCCGCAAGGCCCAGTCCTTCGTGAACAACCCGCCGAAGGGCGCCGAGGTGATCACCCGTCAGCGCGGCAAGATCCTGTACGACGCCAAGAGCAACACCTTCGCGGCGGCGACCAGGGACGGCGTGCCGAGGACGATGTTCAAGCCGGAAGAGGGCGCGGCCTACTGGGAAGAAGCCAAGGCGCGGCCGGAAAGCGGCCGGCGCCAGCGCCGGGATACTGGGAGCGAGGGCTGAGCGCCCTCCCTCCCCTTTATGGGGAGGGACAGGCGGCGAAGCCGCCAGGGTGGGGAACCCGGACATGTCCACTATCCGTGCCAGACAGTTTCGTGCCAACCTCACGCGCCATGAGGCGCGGATGTGGAAGTGGCTTAAGACCCTTCGGTCCGAAGGCTACCACTTCCGCCGGCAGGCGCCGTTCAAGAGCTACTATCTGGATTTCGTCTGCTTCAGCCGCCGACTGGTGATCGAACTGGACGGCGGCGGGCACTCTGATCCCGTGCAGGAAGAACACGACCGGATCAGGGATCGCATCCTGACGCGCGAGGGGTTCAGGGTCCTGCGAATCTGGAACCGTGCCCTGGATGAGTCGATGGTCGGCGTGATCGATCAGATTCTTGGGGCGCTGCACACCCAAGTAGCGGTGCGTCGTCCGACTTCCCCACCCTGCGAGGCTTCGCCTCGCTGTCCCTCCCCATGAAGGGGAGGGGGGATTCGGCCCAAAACCTCCCCTAGACCAACACCACCGCCACCAGCAGCGCCACGCCCGACACCGCCGCGCCAATCGCGAACCACAGCAGCTTTGCCGGACTTTCCTCCACCGTCACCACCGTCTGCGGCGCGCCCTCTTCCGCCAGCTTCACGATCGCCCGCGCCGCGCGATGAACCTCACCCGCCAGTTCACGGACCTTGGCGGCCGGCGACAGCTCACGGGCGATCCAGCGGCGGACGACCGGGTCGGCGGCGGCCCACAGGTCGTGCTCGGGGTCTATGCCCCGGGCGACGCCTTCAACGGTCACCATGGTCTTCTGCAACAGGACCAGCTCGGGCCGCAGGTGCATGTCGAACAGGGCGGTGATCTCGAACAGCTGGGCCAGCAGCCGGCCCATCGACACCTGGCTGGCCGCGCGACCGAACACCGGCTCTCCGCCCGCCCGCAGCGCCTGGGCAAACGCGCCGCGATCCTGGTGCGCCGGCACATAACCGGCCTCGAAATGGATATCCGCCACCCGGGCATAGTCCCGGGTCAGGAAGCCGTAGAGGATCTCGGCCAGGAACCGCCGCTCCATCGGGCCGATCCGCCCGATGATACCGTAATCGATAGCGGTCAGGCCGGCCGGTGGGCTGACGAACAGGTTTCCCTCATGCAGGTCGGCATGGAAGACGCCATGGTCGAGGGCCTGGGACAGGAAGGCGCGGATCAGGTTGTCGGCCAGTTCGCGGCGGTTGAAGGCCGGGTCATCCAGGGCCTGGGGCGAGGACAGCGGCCGGCCGCCGGCCCACTCCTGGGTCAGCACCCGCTTTGCCACCCCGTCCCAGACGATGGCGGGCGCCGCCATGAAGGCGTCGCGGGCCATGACCTCGCGCAGCTCGTCGGCCCCCGCGGCCTCGAACCGCAGGTCCAGTTCCAGCTCCAGGGACCGGATGACGATCTCGACAAAGGCCTGGGGCTCCAGCCGGCGGGCGGGCGGCGCGAAGGCATGGGCCCATTTCGCCGCCAGCCTCAGGGCGGCGCTGTCGCGGGCGGCGCGGGCTTCGACCCCGGGTCTCAGGACCTTGACCGCCACCTTGCGGCCATCGAGCAGCACCGCCTCATGCGCCTGGGCCAGGGAGGCGGCGGCGACCGCGTCGCCGAAGCTGGAAAACAGGCTGTCGATGGGGCGGCCCAGCGACCGCTCGACCTCGGCCCGGGCCACCGCCGCCGGGAAGGGGCTGAGGGCGTCACGCAGATGGGCGAGGTCCTCAACGAACTGGCTACCGAAGATATCGGACCGGGTGGCGAGGAACTGTCCAAGCTTGATGGCAACCGGACCCTGGGATTCCAGCACCCGCGCCAGCCGCTCACCAGGCCGACCCTTGCGGGAGGCGCCGCCGGCGGGGAGGCGGATGAAGAAGGCGGCGACCTTCGCCGACGGCGGCAGGACGGCGTCAATCTCGCGCGGCAGCAAGGCGTCGGCCCGCATCAGGGCCCAGCCCGTTCCGATCAACCGGCCCAGGGCCGCCAGGCTCGCCATGGGCTAGATCGCCCATCCGTGATGGAGCGCGGCAACGCCGCCGGTGAAGTTGGTATAGGTCACGCGGGAGAAACCGGCGTCGCGGATCATCTGCGCGAAGGTTTCCTGGTCCGGGAAGCGGCGGATGCTTTCCACCAGGTACTGGTAGCTGTCGCGGTCATTGACGACCCACTCGCCGATGGCCGGAATGGCCTTGAAGCTCCACAGGTCATAGCCCTTGCGCAGAGCCTCGCTGCCCGGTCGCGAAAACTCCAGGCAGATGAAGCGGCCGCCGGGCTTCAGCACGCGGCGGGCCTCTCGCAGGGCGGTCGGCACGTCGGTCACGTTGCGGATGCCGAAGCTGATGCAATAGGCGTCGGCATAGGCGTCCGGCAGGGGCAGGCGCATGGCGTCGGCGACACCCCAGGTCATCTCGGGCTCGCCGCCCTTCTCGATGCCGGCGGCAATCATTTCGCCATTGTAGTCCAGCACATGAACCATGCCGTCCGGGCCGCCGCGACGCAGCTGGGCCGCGCGCATCATCTTCGAGAAGCGCCGGGCCATGTCGCCTGTGCCGCCGGCGAGGGCGAGGATGATCTCGCCCGGCTGGGGATTGAGGCGGGCGGCGACAGCGTCCTTCCACAGCCGGTGGACCCCGGCGCTCATCAGATCGTTCATCAGGTCGTACTTGCCGGCGACCTTGTCGAAGACACCCCGCACCAGACCCGCCTTCTCGGCCGGGTCGACATCGCGGAAACCAAAGCTGGCGCGCTGTTCGCTCATGGGTTTGTCCATAGACCGCGCGCTTGGACCGCGCTAGCCAAACCCCATGCCTGAATTGCCCGAAGTCGAGACGGTTCGCCGGGGCCTTGCCCCCACCCTGGAAGGCCATCGCCTGGTTCGCGTTCAGCAGCTGCGCCCCGACCTGCGCTTTCCCTTCCCGGACGGCTTCGTCCAGCGGCTGACCGGGGCGACCATCACCCGGCTGGATCGGCGGGCCAAATACCTGCTCGGCCATCTCGACCGGGGCGACAGCCTCGTCATGCAGCTGGGCATGACCGGCCGGTTCGAGATCGATGGCCTGGTCCCCGGCGAGTTCGACCGCGCCGTCGATCCGGACCCCAAGCACGCCCACGTCATCTTCGAGACCGACGCCGGGGGAATGGTGACCTACTACGACCCCCGCCGGTTCGGCTTCATGGGCCTGGTCCCGACGGCCGAACTGGACAGCCACCCCTGGTTCGCCGGCATGGGGCCTGAACCGCTGGGCCCCGATTTCACCGCCGAGACCCTGATCAAGGCGTTCACGGGCCGAAAACAGGGGCCCAAGACCCTGCTGCTCGACCAGCGGGTCGTGGCGGGCCTCGGCAACATCTATGTCTCCGAAGCCCTGCACCGGGTCGGCATCTCGCCGATGAAACCCGCCGGGTCGATCGCCAGGAAGCGCATCCCGCCCCTGGTCGCCGCCATCAAGGACGTCCTGGCCGAAGCGGTCGAGGTCGGTGGCTCCACCCTGCGCGACTTCGCCGCCGCCGACGGAGCGCTGGGCTATTTCCAGCACCGGTTCCGGGTCTACGACCGCGAGGGAGAGCCCTGTCCGACGCCGGGTTGCGGCGGGACCATCGCGCGCGTTGTGCAGGCGGGACGGTCGACGTTCTATTGTCCGAAGTGCCAGAAATAGCGGGGAGAGTGGGCGCTTCGCTCTCCGCCCACGACGTGGGCGGAGGACGGTTCGGAGCGCCAGCGAGCCACATCCACTGGCCCATTTTCAAATGGGGGAGAGCGAAGCCCCTAGAGCCCGAAGTCGTATCCGAAGTCATACTTCAGGTGCTCGCGCAGGATCGGCTTGAGCACCGCGTCAGCCTCGGCCGTCCAAACCGTGTCGCCGACGCCGTCGGGGCGCACGCCCTTGCCGGTGGCGTTCGGGTTGTGGAAGGCGAGCATGTTTTCCTTGAAACCGGCGACGACGCCCTTCTCGATCGCGTCCGCCGGCAGGACCACACCAAGGTGCCGCGCCAGCCGGTCCAGCTCGCCCGCCGTGTCGCGCCGGAAATCCTCGTACTTCAGGACCAGGGTCTCGGCCGGATAGGCCTTCTGCACCGACCCCCAGCGGTTCATGAAGCGGATGTACCACCAGACGTCGACGACATAGGCCTTGTCCCACGGATCGCCGGCCACGTAGGTCTCGAAGGGAACGGCGTACTTGTCCTTCCACTTCTCGAAGTTGGAAATCAGCACGTCCCGCATGTCCCTCACCACCACGCCATACTTCGGCAGCGGGGCGAGCGCCCGGATCAGCGGCCATTCCACGGCATAGGCGGGGATCGAGTGGCTGGAGGCGATGCGCGGCACGCCGGGCAGATTGAGCTTGTGCTTGGGATTGCCGATGACGGCGTTGCTGTCGTTGTTGTTGTAGAACTTCGGCCCCTCGACGCCGTAGTGGTGGGCCATGGCCCAGCTCAGCATCCACTTGATCCAGTGGGTGCCCGAATGCTGGCCGGTGACCAGATAGCCATCCCAGTTGCGGTGCTTGATGAGCGACCAGTTGGTCATCTCGCGATTGAAGCTGTGCAGGGCGTGGGCGGTGTTCATCTGGCTCTTGAGCGGCGCGATCAATGGATTAAGAACCGCGTATGACCTACCAGACCCTCCTCGTCGAGACGCCGCATGACGGCGTTCTGCTCGTCCGCCTCAACCGCCCCGAGGCGCTGAACGCCCTCAACAGTGAACTGCTGGGGGAGCTCGGCCAGGTTCTCGACGCCGCAGAGAGCGACGCGACCGTGCGCTGCCTGGTGCTGACCGGCTCGGAAAAGGCCTTCGCGGCCGGCGCCGACATCAAGGAGATGTCGGACAAGACCTATGCCGAAATGTTCAAGCTGGACTTCTTCACGGCGGCGGCGCGGCGGATCGAGACCTTCCGCAAGCCGATCATCGCGGCGGTCAGCGGCTATGCGCTCGGCGGCGGCTGCGAGCTGGCCATGATGTGCAGCTTCATCATCGCCAGCGAGACCGCCAGGTTCGGTCAGCCGGAGATCAACCTCGGGGTCGCACCGGGCATCGGCGGCACCCAGCGGCTGACCCGCTTCGTCGGCAAGTCCAAGGCCATGGACGTGATCCTGACCGCCCGGATGATGGACGCCGCCGAGGCTGAACGGTCGGGCCTGGTGTCGCGCGTCGTGCCCGCCGACAAGCTGCTGGACGAGGCCCTGGCCGCGGCGGTGAAGATCGCCGGGCAGTCGCCGCTGGCGGTCGCCATGAACAAGGAACTGGTCGAGGCCGCCTACGAGACGACCCTGACCACCGGCGTCGCCCTCGAGCGCCGTCTGTTCCACAGCCTGTTCGCCTTCGAGGACCAGAAGGAAGGCATGGCCGCCTTCGTCGAGAAGCGGAAGCCCAACTTCACCGGAAAATAGGTCAGGTCGCCGTCGCGGCCGGCCGGGTGGTGGTGAAGAACCGGTCCGCCTCCGGCGTGATCAGCCATTTGGCGAACTTGCGGACCTGATGCTCGTCCCGGAAATCGCCCCGGGTCGCCACCAGATGGACCTGGCCGCCATCGACTTCTCTGGCCCAGCGGTCTTCCAGCCGCGCCAGACTCAGGCGCTGGATACGGTTGGCCTGTTTGGGTTCGCGGGTGGCGATCAGACCGCCCATGAGGGCCTCCATCTTGCGACCGAGCTCGACCTCGGAAATGTCGGTGTCGACCCGCAGGGAGGCGTAGCGCCGCTCCGGCCAACCAATGGCCGCACGCTCGAGCGCCTCGGCCAGGTCCGGGTCGCAGACGATCTGGAGCGCAGGAGCCGGCAGCAGATCGCAGGACGCCAGGGTGGCGGAAACCGGAACGGCGAGGGCGGAAAGGAGCAGGGTGCGACGGTGCATTCGCCAACCTTAGCGGCGATGGCGCGGCAGGGAACAGGGAATCCGCATTGACCCCACGAGCCCCTTCCCGTATATCGCCGCGCTTCCGATTATACGGCGGCTGGGCCCGGTGCCCGACCGCCTGTCCGTCCCAAGGTTTTTAGAGAGCATCATGGCCAATAATCCCGGCGCCAAGAAAGCGATCCGCAAGATCGAACGCCGCACCGAAGTCAACAAGGCGCGCCGTTCGCGCGTCCGCACCTTCCTGCGCAAGTTCGAAGAGGCCGTGACCGCGGGCGACGTCGAAGCCGCCAAGGGCGCCTTCGTCGAGGCCCAGTCGGAGCTGATGCGCGCCGTCACCAAGGGCGTCGTCCACAAGAACACCGGCTCGCGCAAGGTTTCCCGCCTTCACGCCCAGCTGAAGAAGCTGTCGGCCGCTTGATCCAGGCGCCGACGGATTAAGCAGGACCCCCAAGGGGCCTCTGCCTAAGATTCTGAATTTAAAGACTTTCAAGAGCCGCTCAGGATTGACTCCGGGGCGGCTTTTGTTCGCCTGCTGATCAAGTCGCTGCGACGCATTAACTCAGTGCCCGGAAGTAGAATTAACGATTTCCCTTGCCGCGCGAGGGGCTCTCGCGAGTCAACAGAAATATCCGCATCCGGCGCCAAATTTCACGTTTGACCCCTCCGATCCGGGGGCTCTAAGGTCATTTTCTCAGCGCTTTTCACCCCGGTGTTTTCGGGCTTTCGGGCGAGACGACGGATAGAGTCTATCCGGCGCACGGGGAAGAATTGTGTCTGGACAACCGGGACTGACGTCGTGGGGGCGGACGTCTCGGATCTCGGGACTGAACAAGAAATTGACGGTGGGCTATGATGAATTCGGGTGGACAGCGCATGACCTCTACAGCACCGGCAGTTTCGGTGTGGGGCAAGGCCTGTCTGGCGTTGCGCCGGGAGCTGGGCGAGGCCGACTTCGGCTCGTGGCTGGCCCAGGCGGCGCTGCGCGAGGGTCCTGACGGCGCCCCTGTGCTCGTCACCCCGACGGGCGTGGCCCGTGACTGGATTCGCCGGAACGCCTGGCGCCGTATCTCCGAGCTGTGGGCCCAGAACGACCCCGAGGGTCGTCGCCTGGACCTGAAGTCCAAAATGGAGTTCGAGGTCGCCGGAGGCGCGTCCCTGCCGTCCCACCCCCATGTCATCGAAACGGCCGAGCCGGTCTCTTCCGACGTGCCCCAGGTCTCGCCGCCGACCGCCGGTCCGGCCGCCCGCCCGGCCCGCAACGCCGGCCTGCAGGACCGCTTCAACTTCGACACCTTCGTGCCGGGCCCCGCCAACGAGTTCGCCCACGCAGTGGGCAAGCGCGTCGCCAGTTGGGCTGACGGCCATTTCAACCCGGTCGTCTTCCATGGACCCTACGGTTTCGGGAAGACCCACCTGCTGAACGCCATGGACTGGGAGGCCATGAAGAACGCGCCCGACAAGAAGGTCATCTACCTGACCGCCGAGCGGTTCCTGTCGACCTTCGTCCGCGCCGTGATGGATCGCCAGACGGCGGCCTTCAAGGAGGAGCTGCGGGCCGCCGATCTGCTGCTGATCGACGATGTGCATTTCATCGGCGGCAAGCAGTCCTCGCAGGAAGAGCTGTTCCACACCCTGACCGCCCTGATGGAGGACGGCCGCCGGGTGGTGTTCTCGGCCGACCGGCCGCCCTCGGCCCTGACCGAGGTAGACGCCCGGCTTCGCAGCCATCTGTCGGCCGGCCTGGTCTGTGGCCTGGAGCCGGCGGACCGGACCCTGCGTCTGGGTATCCTGGAGCGCAAGCTGGACACGCTCGGCCGTCAGGCCGGGTTCGCCGCCAGCGCCCGTCCCGAAGTGCTGCAGTTCCTGGCCGACCGCTTCACCGACAGTGTTCGGGAACTGGAAGGCGCCCTGAACACCCTGCTGGCCCGGGCCGGCGAAGACATCCGCACCGTCAGCCTCGACGAGGCCCAGAACATCCTGCGGCCGCACCTGCGCGGCGCGGAAAAGCGGGTGACGGTCGACGACATCCAGAAGGCCGTTGCCGAGCACTACAGCCTGCGCCAGGCCGACCTGCTGAGCGAGCGCCGCAACCGCGCCATCGCCCGGCCGCGCCAGGCGGCCATGTGGCTGGCCAAACAACTGACCACCCGCTCGCTGCCCGACATCGGCCGGCGCTGCGGCGGCCGCGACCACACGACGGTGATCCATGCGGTGCGGCGGATTGAAGAGCTGAAGCAGGACGATCCGGTGCTGACCCGGGATCTCGAAACGCTGACGCGCAAGCTGCGGGGTTAGGGGCAGGGCCGGCCGCCCTCCCTCCCCTTCATGGGGAGGGACAGCGAGGCGAAGCCTCGCAGGGTGGGGAACTCGCGTTCAAGCTCGGGCGTCGGCCAATCCTGACATTCGACAATCATCGCCTCTGGGTGGGTGTCATCCGACTTCCCCACCCTGACC
>Ga0164290_1001073_pt1 | contig 55318 bp, 52 predicted proteins | sample Micstemetagenome_FD_108782 | JGI IMG/M metagenome (GOLD analysis project Ga0164290, IMG submission 108782) | Contaminated culture microbial community from soil near Moab, Utah, USA - Microcoleus steenstrupii SON62 (Illumina Assembly) | ecosystem: Environmental > Terrestrial > Soil > Soil crust...
CGGTGCGGCGCGCGCGCCGAGATGCGACGGGGCGGCGTCCTCGTGGAACTCGAAGTCGCCCTTGAACATGTGCAGCAGGTGCTCCTCGAGGCCCATCATCAGCGGCTGCACCCAGGTGTCGAACAGCACATTGGCGCCCTCGAAGCCCATCTGCGGCGCGTAGCGGGCCGGGAAGTCCTGCACGTGCACGGGCGCCGAGATCACCGCGCAGGGCAGGCCCAGGCGCTTGGCGATGTGGCGCTCCATCTGCGTGCCCAGCACCAGCTCGGGGGCGGCGGCGGCGATCGCCGCCTCGACCTCGAGGTAGTCGTCGCCAATCAGCGGCTCGACGCCGTAGCTCGCGGCCGCGGCGCGCAACTCACGGGCGAACTCGCGGCTGTAGCTGCCCAGGCCGACGACCTGGAAGCCGAGTTCCTGGCTCGCCACGCGGGCGGCGGCGATGGCGTGCGTGGCGTCGCCGAACACGAACACGCGCTTGCCGGTCAGGTAGTTGGCGTCGACCGAGCGCGAGTACCAGCCGGAGCGCGAGTTCGCCTCGCTGACCTGGCGCTGCACCGCGTCGACGTCGAGACCGGCGAGCGTCGCCACTTCGGCGATGAAGGCCCGCGTCGCGCCGACCCCGATCGGGATCGTCTGGGTATGCGCCTGGCCCAGCGTGCGCTTGAGCCAGCTGGCCGCCTGCAGTCCGGTCTCCGGGTACAGCAGCACGTTGAAGTCGGCGTCCCCCAGGCGCGTCAGCTCGGCCGGGCTGGCCCCCAGCGGCGCGACGACGTTGACGTCGACGCCGATCTGTTCCAGCAGCGAGCGGATCTCGCGCAGGTCGTCGCGGTGGCGGAAGCCCAGGCCCGTCGGCCCCAGCACATTGCAGCGCGGCCGGCCACCGGGCTGGCGCTCGACGCGGGTCTTGGGCGTCAGCTGTCGCACCAGTTGGTAGAAGGTCTCGGCGGCGCCCCAGTTCTCCTTCTTCTGGTACGAGGGCAGCTCCAGCGGCACGACGGGGATCGGCAGGTTCAGCGCCTGCGCCAGGCCGCCGGGGTCGTCCTGGATCAGCTCGGCGGTGCAGGAGGCGCCGACCAGCATCGCCTGGGGCCGGAAGCGCTCGAAGGCGTCGCGCACCGCGTGCTTGAACAGCTCGGCGGTGTCGCCGCCGAGGTCGCGGGCCTGGAAGCTGGTGTAGGTGACCGGCGGCCGCGCGGCGTTGCGCTCGATCATCGTGAACAGCAGGTCGGCGTAGGTGTCGCCCTGCGGTGCGTGCAGCACGTAGTGCAGCTCGCGCATGCCGGTGGCGACGCGCATCGCGCCGACGTGCGGCGGGCCTTCATAAGTCCAGAGCGTCAACTGCATGTCAGGCGGCCTCTAGCAAGCGACGGCGGGTCAGCGGACGACTGAACAGCGCCGCCAGATCGGCCGCCTGCTCGAAGCCCTGGATCGGGCTGAAAACCAGCTCGATCGCCCATTTCGTCGTCAGGCCCTCGGCCTCCAGCGGGTTGGCCAGGCCCAGCCCGCAGACCACCAGATCCGGGCGCTCGGCGCGGCAACGGTCGAGCTGACGATCGACGTCCTGGCCCTCGCTGAGCCGCGTGCCGGCCGGCAGCCAGGCGAGTTCCTCGGCCAGGTGCTGGCGGTGCAGATACGGCGTGCCGACCTCGGTCAGGCGCATGCCCATCTCGCGCGCCAGGAAGCGCGCCAGCGGCAGCTCCAGCTGCGAGTCGGGGAAGAAGAAGATCGACTTGCCGGCGAGCTGCGCGCGGTGCACGGCGAGCGCCTGTTCCGCGCGCTGGCGGGCCGGTGCCATCGCCTGCATCGCCACGTCGCTGCCCACGCCCATCGCCGCGGCGGCCGCCAGCAGCCAGGCACTGCTGCCCTCGACGCCGAGCGGGAACGGAGCGGCGACGCGCTCGGCGCCACGCGCCTCGAGCAGGCGCGCCGTCTCGGCCAGGAACGGCTGGGCCAGCAGCATGCGCGTGCCGGCGCCGACCGCCGGCATCGCCCCGGCGCGCCGTGCCGGCAGGAAGTCGACGCGGCTGATGCCCATCGCGGCGAGCAGGCGGCGGAACTGGTCCTCGACGACGTCGGCGAGCGCGCCGACGATCAGCAGCGCGGGCGCCTCGTCCGGCTTGGTCGCCAGGCCCGGCACCAGCGCCGCGAGGCAGGCGTCCTCGCCCTGCGTGAACGTGGTCTCGATGCCGCTGCCCGAGTAGTTCAGCACCTGCACCTCGGCGTGCTGCTGGTTCAGGCGCTGCGCGGCGCGCGACAGGTCGAGCTTGATGACCTCCGACGGGCAGGAGCCGACCAGGAAGAGCAACTTGATGTCGGGCCGCCGCTGCAGCAGGCGGGCCACCACCTTGTCGAGTTCCTCGTTGGCATCGGCCAGGCCGGCGAGGTCGCGCTCGTCGATGATGGCGGTGGCAAAACGCGGTTCGGCAAAGATCATCACGCCGGCCGCCGACTGGATCAGGTGGGCGCAGGTGCGCGAGCCGACGACGAGGAAGAACGCGTCCTGGATCTTGCGGTGCAGCCAGATGATGCCGGTGAGTCCGCAGAAGACCTCGCGCTGGCCGCGCTCGCGCAGCACGGGGGCGTCGCTGCAGCCTGCATCGCTGTGGATCGGGATGATGGCGTTCATGCGGCCGCCCCGGCGGCGGCATCCAGCCGCGCGGCGCGCAGCTTGAGCAGGAATTGCGTCGCGTTGATCGCGTAGGCCGCGTAGGCGGCGAGCGCCAGGCCCATCTGCTGCGCGCTGCTGCCGACCCCAGCCACCAGGCCAGCAGGTAGGCGGTGTGCAGCGCCAGCACCGCCATGCTGAACACGTCCTCCCAGTAGAAGGCGGGGGCGAACAGCCAGCGGTCGAAGACCACCTTCTCCCAGATGCAGCCGGTGACCATGATCAGGTAGAGCAGGGCGGTCTTCAGCAGCACGCTGGCGGCGGCGAGCGCCTCGCCCTGACCGGTGCCCAGGAAGCGCAGCACCAGGCCCAGGCTGATCAGGAAGACGAGGAACTGCAGTGGCGCGAGCAGGCCCTGCACCAGGGTCCAGCGGGTGGCGTCACGGCGGCGGCGCTCGGCGGGGGTGTAGAGCGGCCGGCGGGCTGACGCGGCGGGGGAGGACCTGGAGGGCATGCACCGAATCTAGGCCGCATCCCGGCAGGTGTCAATCAAGGTTGACGTTAAGCAGACGTAACACTTCCTGGGGTTTGCCCGCGAACTTGTCAAAAGCACTTGACGCTCCCCCAGGGCTCCCCGGACATTGCGCCTCGGGCTGAGGGATCCGCAACCAGGAACCAGGCCCGTCCCCCGGCAGGCGGTCGCAGTTTTCGGTGCCGGGGTTGGTTCTTAGATCGATTGGCAGAAGCGTTGTCTGGTGCATGAGAGCAGAGGGCGTCCGACCCAGTGAACTACGGGCGACCTCAGTTGACGCGGCTGTGAGTCCACCCGAGGAGACACGTGGTGGCAGCACTGAATCCTGAGCGGTCGGAGCGGCGCATGTCGCAAGCTTCCGACCCGTCCGGCGCCGATGCGGCCGCCGCCAACTCCCAACGGAACAGCGCCCCGGCGGCGCGGACCGCCCCCCAGCTCGTCTCCGACAATAGTGGCCATGAGCAGCAGTTGTCTCGCGTCCTGGAGCTGGAAATCATTCCGCGGCTGCTGATGATGCACGCCCAGTCGGCCGTCGCTGCGCGGGCGCCCGGGCTGACCATCACCGCCGCCCATGTCACGACCCTGGCCGAGCTGTCGGTCGACGAGGACGCCGGCAGTGCGTCGCGCTTCGTGCAAGCCTTGGCCGAGGCCGGCGCCACACCGCAGCAGATCCTGCTGGACCTGCTCGGCCCCTGCGCGACGCTGATGGGCAGCTGGTGGTGCGAGGACGTGTTCGATTTCACCGAGGTGACGATCGGCCTGTGCCGCCTGCAGCAGGCGCTCAACGAGCAGGTGGCGCATGCGCGGCCGGCCCTGCAGAGCGGGGCACCGCGCATCCTGCTGGCGGCGCCGCCGGAATCGCAGCACACCTTTGGCGCGGCGCTGGCCGCCGAGTGCTTTGCGCAGGCCGGCTGGGACGTGCAGTACGCCCCCGGCCTGAGCTGGGAGGCGCTGCGCTGCCAGCTGGCCTATGAACGATTCGATGTGCTGGGCTTGTCACTCTCCCGTGACGCTGAGGTGGTGTCAGTTACGTCTGCTATCGTTGGGTTGCGCCGGGTCTCGGTCAATCCAGGAATTGGCGTGCTGGTAGGCGGGCCGCTGGCCCTGGCCTGTGACGATCTGGCGTCGCGCTGCGGTGCGGACGCGCAGGTGGACAGGGCGGATGCGGCGGTGGATTGGGCGCAACGTTGGCTTGACCAGACTGCCGGCGATCGTGATTCCTCAGGCGGCGGCTGACCCGGCGCCTGCTCGTCAACCCCGCGCAGCAAGCCGCTTGCTGCCCTGCAGTACCGAAAGCGAGCGATGCACAACCGAGGTCCTTCGACGGAGCCACGAGCCACCGCCACCGGTCTGACGCTGGTCGGTGCGGATGCCGGCGTGATGTCGGCGGTGGTCTCCGCGTCGTCGGACATCGCGCTGGTGATCGATGCGCAAGGGGTGATCCGCGACGTGTCGCTCGGCGCCGAGGCGGCGCAGGAACTCGCCGAATTGCTGCAATGGCGCGGCCGGCCCTGGGTGGACACCGTCACCGTCGAGAGCCGGCCCAAGGTCACGGCCCTGCTCGCGGCCGCCCAGGTCGACGACGCGCGCACCAATGCCGCCGCGGCCACCCGCCAGGTCAACCACCCGATTGCCGGCGGCCTGGACCTGCCGGTCGCCTACCGCGTCGTGCCGCTCGATCAGGACGGCCGCATGCTGGCCCTGGGCCGCAACTTGCGCGTGCTCGCCAGCGTGCAGCAGCGCCTGGTCGCCGCCCAGCAGTCGATGGAGCGCGACTACCTGCGCCTGCGCCATGCCGAGGCGCGCTACCGCCTGCTGTTCGAGGCCGTCGAGGAGGCGCTGCTGGTCGTCGACGGTGCGACGCTGAACGTCGTCGAGCACAACGGCGCCGCGTTGCGCCTGCTCGGCGAATCGGCGCGGCGCATGAACTCGCGGCCGGCCACGGATCTGTTCAGCATCGAGTCGCAGCCCGCGGTGCAGGTGCTGATCTCGCAGACGCGCTCCAGCGGTCGCGGTGAAGCCGGTGGCCTGCGCCTGCTCGGCGGCGCCGACGTGCGCCTGGTCGCGTCGCAGTTCAAGCAGGACGGCGTCGCCTTGCTGCTGCTGCGCCTGGTGCCGCTGAGTCCGGTGGTCGCCAAGGGCGAGGGCGCACCGTCGCTGCTCGGCGTCATCAACGCGATGCCGGATGCCTTCGTGCTCACCGACATGGTCGGCCACATCCTCAGTGCCAACCAGGCCTTCGTCGACATGCTGCAGCTGCCGGCCGGCGAGCCGGTGGTCGGCCAGATGCTGGACCGCTGGCTGGGCCGTTCGACGGTCGACCTCAACGTGCTGATCGGCAATCTGCGCCAGCACGGCGTGCTGCGCCTGTTCCCGACCACGCTGCGTGCCGGCGACGGCCAGTCCTCCGCGATCGAGATCTCCGCGGTCGCGGTGCCCGACGGGCCGCAGCCCTGCCTGGGCTTCACGATCCGCGACGTCGCCCGCCGCCTGCCGGCCGAAGGGCGCAGCCAGCGCCAGTTGCCGCGCTCGGCCGAGCAGCTGACCGGCCTGGTCGGTCGCCTGCCGCTGCGCGACATCGTCGGCGAGACCACCGACCTGATCGAGCGACTCTGCATCGAGGCGGCGCTGGAGCTGACGCGCGACAACCGCGCGTCGGCGGCGGAGATGCTCGGCCTGTCCCGGCAGAGCCTCTACGTGAAGCTGCGCCGCTACGGCATCCACGACCCGGCAGGCAGCGCCGCCGAGTGAGTCGCGGCGCGTGAGCGCCTGACACTCGCTGCTGCGGGTGTAAATCTCGGTTGACATTGCTAGCTGTCAGCCTAGAGTCGGCGCATGGCCTTGCCGCGCGTCTCCGCCGTTGCCGAGTTGCTGAAACCGATCACCTGGTTTCCGCCGATGTGGGCCTTTGGCTGCGGCGTCGTCGCCTCCGGCGCTTCGACCGAGGGACGCTGGGGTCTGATCGCCGCCGGCGTGCTGCTGGCCGGTCCCTTCGTCTGCGCCAGCAGCCAGGCGGTCAACGACTGGTTCGACCGCCATGTCGACGCCATCAACGAGCCGCAGCGGCCGATCCCCTCGGGCCGCATCCCCGGGCGCTGGGGCCTCTACATCGCCCTGCTCTGGACCCTGCTGTCGCTGGGCTTGGGCAGCCTGCTCGGCCCGGTGGCCTTCGTCGCCGCCGGCGTCGGCCTGCTGCTGGCCTGGGCCTATAGCGCGCCGCCGGTGCGACTGAAGCGCAACGGCTGGTGGGGCAACAGCGCCTGCGCACTCTGCTACGAGGGCCTGGCCTGGATCACCGGCGCCGCGGTGATGGCCGCCGGTGCGCTGCCCGATGGCCGCTCGATCGCGCTGGCGCTGCTCTACAGCTTCGGCGCCCACGGCATCATGACCCTGAACGACTTCAAGTCGATCGAGGGCGACCGCCAGATGGGCATCGCGTCGCTGCCGGTGCAACTCGGCGTGCAAGGCGCGGCGCGTGCCGCCTGCGGGGCGATGGCGCTGCCGCAGGTCGTCGTGGTCGGCCTGCTGCTGGTGTGGGATGCGCCGGTCCATGCGGCCGCTGTCGCGGGCCTGCTCGCGGTGCAACTCGTGCTGATGCGCCGCTTCCTCGCCGCGCCGCTTGAGCGCGCCACCTGGTACAGCGCGCTGGGCATCAATTTCTTCGTCATCGGCATGCTCGTCAGCGCGTTCGCGCTGCGGGCGGGGAGCTGAAGCATGCAGAGCAGGAACTTCGGCTGGCTCGGCATCGTCCGCCTCGGCCTGGTGCAGATGGCGATCGGCGCCATCGTCGTGTTGACAACCTCGACGCTGAACCGCGTGATGGTCGTCGAGCTGGCGCTGCCGGCGCTGCTGCCCGGCGTGCTGCTGGCGCTGCACTACCTGGTGCAGATCAGCCGGCCGCGCATGGGCCATGGCTCCGACCTCAGCCGCCGTCGCACGCCGTGGATCGTCGGCGGCATGGCCGTGCTCGCGTGCGGCGGATTGCTCGCGGCGCTGGCGACGGCCTGGATGGCGACCGCCCCGCTGGCCGGCAGCTTGCTGGCCCTGTGCGCCTTCGTGTTGATCGGTCTTGGCGTGGCGGCGGCCGGCACCTCCCTGCTGGCGCTGCTGGCCAGCCGCGTGCCCGAGGGCCGGCGCGCCGCGGCGGCGACCACGGTGTGGATCATGATGATCGTCGGCTTCGTCATCACCGCCGGCACCGCGGGCGCGTTTCTCGATCCGTATTCGCCGGCGCGCCTGGTGCTGGTGGCCGCCGTGGTGGCGCTGCTGGCGCTGGTGCTGACGGTGGCCGCACTGTGGCGACTCGAAGGCGCGGCGCTGCCCGTCGCGACGCAGGCGCCGCCCGCCGGCGGCTTCCGGCTTGCGCTGCAGGAGGTCTGGCACGAACCCAAGGCGCGCCAGTTCACGGTCTTCGTCTTCGTCGCCATGCTCGCGTTCAGCGCCCAGGACCTGATCCTCGAGCCGTTCGCCGGGGCCGTGTTCGGCTACTCGCCCGGCGCGTCGACGCAGCTGGCCGGCGTGCAGCATGGCGGCGCCTTGCTCGGCATGCTGCTGGCGGCGTTCGCCGGCCGACGCGCCTTCGGCTCGCTGCGCAGCTGGGTGCTGGGCGGCTGCGTCGCCTCGGCGCTGGCGCTGCTCGGCCTCGCGGCGGCCGGCCTGATGGGGGCGGCCTGGCCCTTGAAGGCGAATGTGTTTCTGCTCGGGGTCACGACCGGCGCGTTCTCGATCGCCGCCATCGGTTCCATGATGCGCCTGGCCGGTGAGGGCCGCGCCGGCTCCGAGGGCCTGCGCATGGGCCTGTGGGGCGCGGCGCAGGCCCTGGCCTTTGCGCTCGGCGGCCTGATCGGCACCGGCGCCAGCGACCTGGCGCGTTGGCTGCTGGCCGACACCGGCAGCGCCTACGCGATCGTGTTCGCGATCGAGGCCTTGCTGTTCCTATGGGCGGCGCAGCTGGCCGCGGGCGTCGAACCGGCGGCCCGTGCGGCGCCCAAGGCCGCCGGCGCCACCGCCCTGGAGGTGCATGCATGAACGGCCTGGATTACGACACCATCGTCGTCGGCGGCGGCCCGGCCGGTGCCACCGCGGCCGATGACCTGGCCCGCGCCGGCCACCGCGTGCTGCTGCTCGACCGCGCCGGGCGCATCAAGCCCTGCGGCGGCGCGATCCCGCCGCGGCTGATCGCCGACTTCGCGATCCCCGAGTCGATGCTGGTCGCCCGCGCGCAGTCGGCGCGCATGGTGTCGCCGCGTGACGAGAAGGTCGACATTCCGATCGAGGGCGGCTGCGTCGGCATGGTCGATCGCGAGCATTTCGACGAATGGTTGCGCCAGCGCGCGGTCGCCCATGGGGCCGTGCGCGCCCATGGCCGCTTCGAGCGCATCGAGCGCGACGCCGACGGCTGCGCCGCGCTGACCTACATCGACAGCGCCGGCCTCACGCAGCGCCTGCGCACGCGCGCCGTGATCGGCGCCGACGGCGCGCGCTCGCGCGTCGCGCAGCAGGAGGTCAGCGGCGCCGAGCAGGGACGCTGCGTGTTCGCGTACCACGAGATCGTCGCCACGCCGGCGGCGGCGCCGGCCGGCTTCCTCGGCAGCCGCTGCGAGGTCCACTACAAGGGCGAGCTGTCGCCGGACTTCTACGGCTGGGTGTTCCCGCATGGCGACACCATCAGCATCGGCACCGGCAGCGCCGACAAGGGCTTCTCGCTGCGCCAGGGCGTGCAGCGGCTGCGCGAGCAGGTCGGCCTGCAGGGCGCGGTGACGATCCGCCGCGAGGGCGCGCCGATCCCGATGAAGCCGCTGCCGCGCTGGGACAACGGCCGCGACGTGGTGCTGGCCGGCGACGCCGCCGGCGTCGTCGCGCCGGCCTCGGGCGAGGGCATCTATTACGCGATGGTCGGCGGCCGGCTCGCCGCCGAGGCGGTGGTCGAGCTGCTGAAGACCGGCAAGGCCGGCGCGCTGGCCCAGGCCCGCAAGCGTTTCATGCGCGAGCACGGCCGCGTGTTCTGGGTGCTCGGCATCATGCAGCGCTTCTGGTACTCCAGCGACAAGCGGCGCGAGCGCTTCGTCAGCATCTGCCGCGACCGCGACGTGCAGCAGCTCACTTTTGATGCCTACATGAACAAGCGTCTGGTGCGCGCCCGTCCGATGGCGCATGTGCGCATCTTCTTCAAGGACCTGGCGCACCTGCTGGGGCTGGTTCGTGCATGAGCCGATGGCAGCGCGCGGCCTGGGCGGCAGCGGTCGCCGTGCTCACCGCCGGGCTGGGCGGCCTGGCCACCGACCTGTCGCCCTGGTATTACGCGCTGCGGCAGCCGCCGTGGAAGCCGCCCGACTGGCTGTTCGGTCCGGCCTGGACGCTGATCTACACGCTCAGCGCGACGGCGGCCGTGCTCGCCTGGGAGGCCTGCCCGAACGCGTTGCAGCGCCGGCGCTTGCTGCTGGCCTTGCTGATCAACGCGCTGCTGAACATCGCCTGGAGCTGGCTGTTCTTCAGCTTGCGCCGGCCCGACTGGGCGCGCATCGAGTCGGTCGTGCTGATCGCCTCGGTGGCGCTGCTGATGTGGCTCGCCGGCCGCCAGCGGCCGCTGGCCGGCTGGCTGCTGCTGCCCTATCTGCTGTGGGTCGGCTTCGCCGGCTGGCTCAATTGCGCGGTGGTGCGCCTCAATGCCTGAGCTGACGCCGTTGCGGCTGGTCGACCTGGCGCTGGCGATCACGCTGCTGGAGCTGCTGCTGCTGCTGGCGCTGCGCCGCCGGGACCTGGTCGTCACGCTGCTGGCCGGGCTCGGCCTGCTGATCGCGCTGCGCCTGGGCCTGGCCGGCTCCTCGTTGACATGGATTGCGCTGGTGCTGGGGGCCAGCGGTTTGCTCCATGCTCTCGATGTGCGCCGGCGCTGGCCGGCCACCCGTTCGTTCACGTCCACCCTTCGCGAAAGCCCACCATGAAGAACCGCCGTCAGTTCGTGTCCCTGATCCCCCTGGCCGGCGCCGCGCTGGCCGCCGGCCCGGCCCGGGCCCAGGCCCTGGTCGACGAGAAGGATGCCCAGGCGAAGGCACTCGGCTATGTCGCCGACGCCAGCAAGGTCGACAAGGCGAAGTTCAAGAGCTTCGTCGCCGGCAGCAACTGCGGCAACTGCGCGCTCTACCAGGGAAAGGCCGGCACCCCCAGCGGCGGCTGCCCGCTGTTCGCCGGCAAGCAGGTTGCGGTCAAGGGCTGGTGCAGCGCCTACGCGAAGAAGCCTTGAGCCGATGACTCCTCAGCGCCTGCTGCCGCCCGATCTGCCCGAGCGCGCGGCCCTGGCGCTGGAGGTTCACGCGCGCCCGCCCGAGCCGCTGCTCGCGCCGGCGCGCGCCAGCCATGTCGCCGTGCTGGTCGACGCCGACGCGCGCGCGACCGAGTCGGCGCACCTGCTCAAGCTCTGTCGCCAGCACCAGCTGGCGCCGCCGCTCGACGGCGCGCAGCACTGGAGCGGCCGCCTCGGCGACCTGCGCCTGAAGTGGGAGCGCCACGGCGAGTTCTCCAGCTACACGATGCTGCTCAGCGGCCGCGGTGCGCAGCCGTTTGCCGAGCCGGCGGCGGCCGCGCTGCCGTCCGGCTGGCTGGCTGGCGTGCCCGGGCTCACCGTGCATGCCTGCCACGCCGAGTTGCTGCACGCCGAGGAGGAGCTGGAGCTGGCGGCCCTGCAGCAGGGCTGGTTCGGCGGCGAAGCCCTGGTCGGCGCCGAGGTCGGTGACGGCGTGGCGCTGGCGTACTCCGACTTCCGCATCCATGCCGACGGCTTCGGCCGCTTCGTGCTGATCGACCGCGGCATGACGCCGCTGGTCGCCGGCCGCATGCTGCAGCGCCTGTTCGAGATCGAGGCCTACCGCATGATGGCCCTGCTCGCGTTCCCGGTGGCGCGGCGGCTGTCGCCGCGCATCCAGGCGATCGAGAAGTCGCTGGCCGGCCTGACCGACGACATCGCCCGCACCGGCAGCGACAGCGGCAGCGACGAGGCGCTGCTGCAGTCGCTGACCCGGCTCGCCGCCGAGGTCGAGAGCGGCCTGTCGGCCAGCCAGTTCCGCTTCGGCGCCTGTCGCGCCTACGCCGAGCTGGTGCGCACGCGCATCGAGGAGCTGCGCGAGCAGCGCCTGCCTGGCTTGCAGACGGTGGGCGAGTTCATGGCGCGCCGCTTCACCCCTGCGGTGGCCACCGCCGCCACGGTGTCGCAGCGCATGCACGACCTGTCCGAGCGCGTCGCCCAGGCCAGCCACCTGCTCAGCACCCGCGTCGGCATCGCCCGCGAGCAGCAGAACCACGCGCTGCTGGCCAGCATGGACCGCCGCGCCAAGCTGCAGCTGCGCCTGCAGCAGACCGTCGAGGGGCTGTCGATCGCCGCCATCGTTTACTACCTGGCCGGCCTGGTCGGCTACCTGGTGAAGGGTGTCCAGGCCGTTGGCCTGCCGCTCAAGCCCGAACTCGTCGTTGGCGCCAGCGTGCCGCTGCTGGCGCTGCTGGCGCTGCTGACGGTGCGCCGCGCGCGTCGTCGAGCCCGCGAAACCGAAGCCCACTGAAGCTCACCGATGCCCGCACCCTTTCCCTTCTCCGCCATCGTCGGCCAGGACGAGATGAAGCTCGCGGTGCTGATCGCCGCCGTCGAACCCGCGATCGGCGGCCTGCTGGTGCTCGGCGATCGCGGCACCGGCAAGAGCACCGCGGTGCGCGCGCTGGCCGCGCTCCTTCCCAAGATGCGCGCGGTGGACGGCTGCGCCTACCACTGCGACCCGGCGCAGCGCTGCGGCCATTGCGCGCCCGGCGCCAAACCCAAGCTGCTGCCGGTGCCGGTGGTCGACCTGCCGCTGGGCGCCAGCGAGGACCGCGTCGTCGGCGCGCTCGACCTGGAGCGCGCGCTCGCCAGCGGCCAGAAGGTCTTCGAGCCCGGCCTGCTGGCGCGCGCCCATCGCGGCTTCCTCTACATCGACGAGGTCAATCTGCTCGAGGACCACCTCGTCGACCTGCTGATCGACGTCGCCGCCTCGGGCGAGAACGTGGTCGAGCGCGAGGGCCTGTCGGTGCGCCACCCGGCGCGTTTCGTGCTGGTCGGCAGCGGCAACCCCGAGGAGGGCGAGCTGCGCCCGCAGCTGCTGGACCGCTTCGGCCTGTCGGTCGACGTGCGCACGCCGACCGACCTGCGGCAGCGCGTCGAGGTGGTGAAGCGCCGCGACGCCTACGAGCGCGACCCGGAGGGCTTTCTGGCGCAATGGGAGAAGGCCGACGCCAAGGTGCGCCGGCAGATTACGCAGGCCCGCGAGCGCCTGCCTGAGCTCCAGCTCGACGACGCGCTGCTGCTGCGCGCCGCGCAGCTGTGCCAGAGCGTCGGCAGCGACGGCCTGCGGGGCGAGCTGACGCTGATGCGCGCGGCGCGGGCGCTGGCCGCGCTGCAGGGGGCGGCCGTCGTCAGCGATCAGCACCTGCGCGACGTCGCCATCCCGGCGCTGCGCCACCGCCTGCGCCGCAACCCGCTGGACGACAGCGGCTCGGCCGAGCGCATCGCGCGCTCGATCGCCGAGGTCTGGGCCTGAGCATGACCGAGGCCGTTTCGGCCGCCGGCAGCTGGGCCGTGCTGCTGCTGGCGCTGGACCCCGAGGGTCTCGTCGGTCTGCAGCTGCGCGGCGGCCCCGGCCCCGCGCGCGACGCGCTGCTGGCGCAGTGGCAGGCGCTGCTGCCGCCGGGCACGCCGTGGCGGCGCTGTCCGTTGCAGGTCGACGACACGCGCCTGCTCGGCGGCCTGGACCTGGGCCAGAGCGTGGCCGCCGGCCGGCCGGTGCGGCAGGCCGGTCTGCTGACCGAGGTCATCGGCGGCGTGCTGCTGCTGCCCATGGCCGAGCGCGCACCGGGTGCCCTGTGCGGCCGACTCGCGCAGGCCCTGGATGCCGGCGGCTTCGCGCTGCTGGCGCTGGACGAAGGCCTCGGACCGGACGAAGGCTTGGCCGGCAGCCTGCGTGAAAGGCTCGGTCTGTGGGTCGAGCCGGGCGCAGCCACCGCGTCCGCTTGGCCGCCGCTGCCGGCGCTCGACGCCGATGCGCTGCAGCAGGCCCGCCGGCGGCTCGCCGCGATGCCTTTCGACGGTGACTGTGCCGAGGCCCTGTGCGCCACCGCCCAGGCGCTGGGCATCGCTTCGATGCGCGCCCCCTGGCAGGCCTGGCGCGCGGCATGCGCGGCAGCCGCCTGGGCCGGCCGCGACGCCGTCGCGCAGCAGGACGCCGAACTCGCGGCCCGCCTGGTGCTGGCACCGCGCGCGCGTTCGCTGCCGTCGCCGGCCGAGGCCGAGCCGACCGAGGCGCAGGACGGTCCCAGCGCGGAGCCGCCCGGCGACCCGGCACTACCGCCGCCGTCACTGCCGCCAGCCGATGCGCCAGCGCCCGACGCCACGCCATCGCCCGACCACGCCCAGGCTGCTGCACAGCCGCTCGACGATCGCCTGATCGCCGCCGCCCAGGCCGCCATTCCCCAGGGCCTGCTGGCCTTGCTCGCCGCCGGCCTGCTGCCCCAGCGGGGCGGGGGCAGCGGCCGCCAGGGCGACGCGACGCGGTCGGCGACCAGCGGTCGGCCGCTGGCGTCCCGCCGTGGCCCGCCGCGTGCGGGCCAGCGCCTGGATCTGCTGGCCACGCTGCGCGCGGCGCTGCCCTGGCAGGGCCTGCGCCGCCAGGAGCAGGCGCAGCGGGCGCAGCCGCCGGCGTCATCGCCCGCGGGCCGTTGGCTGATCCGCCGCGACGACTTCCATCACCGCCGCTTCCGCCGGCCGGCGGAGACGACGACGGTGTTCGTCGTCGACGCCTCCGGCTCGCAGGCACTGAACCGCCTGGCCGAGGCCAAGGGCGCCGTCGAGCTGCTGCTGGCCGACTGCTATGTGCGCCGCGACCGCGTCGCGCTGATCGCGTTTCGCGGCCAGTCCGCCGAGCTGCTGCTGCCGCCCACGCGCTCGCTGGTGCGCGCCAAGCGCGCGCTCGCCGGCCTGCCCGGCGGCGGCGGCACGCCGTTGGCCGCCGGCATCGAGGCCGGCTGGCAACTCGCCGCCGGTCTGCAGGCGCGCGAAGGCGGCCGTGCGCAGCTGGTCTTCCTCACCGACGGCCGCGGCAATGTCGGCCGCGACGGCCAGGGCGGCCGCGTGGCGGCAATGGCCGATGCGATGGCCGTCGCCAAGCGCCTGGGCGCCGCCGGGATCGCCAGCCTGCTGATCGACAGCTCGCCGCGGCCGCAGCCCGAGGCCAGGGGGCTGGCGCAGGCGATGGGAGCGCGGTATCTGGCCTTGCCGCAAGGCAGGGCGGAGGCGGTGCACCGGGCGGTCAACGGCTTGCTTTGAGGGCAGCGGGAAGGCAGGCAGCGGGACGGCGGCCGAGCGCTTGTCGCGCCCCTGCGATCCCCGCACGGCGTCACCCCGCAGGAGTGATCGGCCGGCGATCGCCTCGGTCCGCATGCGGCACCGCGGGTCGCTTCAAACCCAGCCCTGTCGCCACACCCGGGGGTCGGTCAGCTCGCGCCAGTGCAGTTGTAGCAGGCGTCCGGAGTGCACCGCTTCCAGCTCGACCTGCTCAATGCGCACGGCAGGCGGCTCGGGTTCGATCACCCGCACCACGACGAAGTGCTTCTCGCGGTTCTGCGGCTGCACCGCGGTCCATTTGCTCAGGCGCAGCTTCTTCGGGCTGAGCGGGTTGCGGCGCTCAGGCAGGACCGCTTGCGTGGCGTCATCCGGCGTCGCGGTCGGGGTCGGCCCGGTCTTCAAAGCGCCGCCGCCCGTCGCAAGTCGCGCTCGGCGGCTTCCAGCCGCGCGTCCTCGATCTCGCGCAGCACGGCGCTGAGGTCCACGGCGCCCGGCCGGGGTTCGTACCGGCCCGTCAGCGCGGTCTCCGGGCTCAGGCGGCCCGCGGCGTACAGATCCCAGATCTCGGGGCCGTAGCGCGTGTCGCGTAGTTCCGGCGCGTGCTGGCCGAAAAAGCCGCGCAGGTTGTCCACGTCGCGCATCAGCATGCGCGGCGCATGGTTGTTGCCGGCGGCGTCCACCGCCTGCGGCAGGTCGATGATGACGGGGCCGTCCTGAGCCAGCAGGATGTTGAACTCCGACAGGTCGCCGTGCACGACGCCGGCGCACAGCATCAGCACCACCTGGTGCAGCAGCATCAGGTGATGCGCGCGTGCGAGCTCGGGCGTGTAGGGCACATCGTTCAGGCGCGGGGCAGCGTGGCCGTCGGCGTCTGCCACCAGTTCCATCAGCAGCACACCTTCGAAGAAGTGGAATGGCTTGGGCACACGCACGCCGGCCGCCGCCAGGCGGAACAGGGCGTCCACCTCGGCACTCTGCCAGGCGGCTTCCTGCTGCTCGCGCCCGTATCGGGTGCCCTTGGCCATGGCACGCGCCTGGCGGCTGTTCTTCACCTTGCGGTTCTCGGTGTAGTCCACGGCCTGGCGAAAGCTGCGGTGGGTGGCGGCCTTGTAGACCTTGGCGGCCAGGGTTTCATCCCCGGAGCGAACCACGAACACCTCGGCTTCCTTGCCGCTCTTGAGTTGCCGCGACACGCTGTCGATCAGGCCTTCGTTGATCAGCACGTGCAGGCGATCCGGTGTCTTCATGGACGCATTGTCGGCGCTGCCCTGGCCCGCCCTGCGGGGCCTCTCGGGGGTGCCCAGCTCACCAGCGGCAGCTTGGGGTCGGGAGCGGTCCGGCGCAGCACGTGTCTCGATGGCATGCAACCGCCTGGCGCCGTCGTCAGCGGCGGACGCCGATCAGGAACGCCACCTCGACCGCTTGTGCCAATGCTCACCCAGCGCCGATCCCCGGCACCCCGAGTTCGGCCAACAACGCTGCCACGATCGCCGGCTGCTCCTCATGCGCCAGATGCCCCAGCCCGGGCAGCAGCCGGAACCTCGCTCCCGGCAACGCCTGCGCCACCTGCTGCGACTGCGCGGCGGAGACCGTGCGGTCGCGCTCGCCGGCGGCCAGCATCAGCGCGATCGGCTGCCGTGCGAGCCGCTGGCGCAACGCGGGCAGCAGCGGCCCGACGTTCCAGCCGGCCATCATCTGCAGTGCACCGGCGATGTGCGACGGTTGGGCGAGCAGCTCGCGGTAATGCGCCAGGCCGGCGTCGTCCAGCTGCGAGCCGGTCGACGCCACGAGGTGCTGCAACGCGCCGGGTCGCGCCGCGGCCTGGGCGGCCAGCCGCGGCACAGCGGGCAAGCGGGTCATCAGCCGGGCCAGCGGCGGGAACAGCCGGCCGGCCAGGCCGCTGAGCGGTTGCAGCGCGCCATTCAGCGACAGCAGGCCGCGCGCCTGGGGCAGTGCGCCGTCCAGCCAGAGCTGCAGCATCAGCGCCGCGCCAGCGGAGTGGCCGACGACGCCCACCGGGGCCACGCCGAGCGCCCGCAGCAGCGCGGCCAGCGCATGCGCCATGCGCGGCAGGCTGGCGGCGGCTTGTTTGAAGCCGGTGGTGCCGCCATGGCCGGGCAGGTCGGGCATCAGCAGCTCGAAATGCGGCGCCAGCACCGCGGCGCAGCCGGCCCAGGAGCGGCTCGACGAGCCGGTGCCATGCAGCAGCAGCAGGGCGGGGCGGCGCGGATCTGCTGGTGGGCTGCGCACAAGCCGCCAGCCCAGACCGGCGGCGCTGGCGTGCTGCTCCTCCAGCGGCGGATCGTCGGCTTGCGCGGCGGCAGTGGCAGGGTTTGGGAGCATGCTGGCTTGCATTGTCAACCCAACTAGACACTCGTACTATCCAGTTCGTGTTGACACTTACCCGCCCCCCCGAGGCCAGGCCGCATGCGCTGGTGATCGGCAGCGGCTTTGGCGGCTTGGCCGCCGCGGTACGGCTGGGTGCCCGAGGTTACCGGGTGACGGTGCTGGAGCGCCTCGATGCGCCCGGTGGCCGGGGCTATGTGTACCGGCAGGATGGCTTCACCTTCGACGCCGGGCCCACCGTGATCACCGCGCCGTTCCTGTTCGAGGAACTCTGGCAGCTTTGCGGCCGGCGGCTGGCCGACGACGTCGAGCTGCGGCCGGTGGCGCCGTATTACCGCGTGCGCTTCGACGACGGCACGGTGTTCGACTACAGCGGCGACGCCGACGCGATGCGCGCCGAGGTGGCGAAGATCGCGCCCGACGATGTCGCCGGCTACGAACGCTTTCTCGACGCCAGCAAGGCGATCTACGCGGTCGGCTTCGAGCAGCTGGGCGACCAGCCCTTCGACCGTTTCGCCGACATGGCGGCGGTGCTGCCGCAGCTGCTCAAGCTCGAGGGTTACCGCAGCGTCTATGGCCTGGCCTGCAAGCATGTGCGGCACGAGAAGCTGCGCGTGCTGCTGACCTTCCAGTCGCTGCTGGTCGGCGGCAACCCGTTCCAGACCACCTCGGTCTACTGCTTGATCGCCCACCTGGAGCGACGCTTCGGCGTGCACTTCGCGATGGGCGGCACCGGCAGCCTGGTCAAGGGCCTGGTCAGCCTGATCGAGGGGCAGGGCGGGCGGCTGCGCTGCAGCGCCACGGTGGAGGAGATCCTGGTCGACGACGGTGCCGCCTGCGGCGTGCGCCTGGCCGGCGGCGAGCGCATCCCGGCGGCGCTGGTGGTGTCGAACGCCGACGCCGCCTGGACCTACAGCCGGCTGCTGCCGGGCGTGAAGCGAAAGCGCTGGACCGAGCGCAAGCTGGCCCGCGCGCGCTACTCGATGAGCCTGTTCGTCTGGTACTTCGGCACGCGCCGCCAGTACCCGGATGTGGCCCACCACAGCATCCTGCTCGGGCCGCGCTACCGCGGGCTGCTCGACGACATCTTCGTCAAGCAGCACCTGGCCGACGACTTCAGCCTCTACCTGCACCGGCCCACCGCCACCGACGCCAGCCTGGCCCCGCCCGGCTGCGACGCGTTCTACGTGCTGGCGCCGGTGCCGCACCTGGACAGCGGCGTCGACTGGCAGCGTCGTGCCGAGCCCTACCGGCAGGCGATCGAGCAGCGCTTGTCCAGCACCGTGCTGCCGGGCCTGGCGCAGCAGATCGTCAGCTCGCGCCTGCTGACGCCGCAGGACTTCCAGGACCGGCTGCTCTCGGTCAAGGGCGCCGCGTTCTCGTTCGAGCCGCTGCTCACGCAGTCGGCCTGGTTCCGCCCGCACAACCGCAGCGAGGAAGTCGCCAACCTCTACCTCGTCGGCGCCGGCACCCATCCCGGCGCCGGCCTGCCCGGCGTGCTGACCTCCGCCAAGGTGCTGGACCGCGTCGTGCCCCACGGCGAAACGCTGCGCGGTCCGTTGCCCGCCTCACCCGGGACCCGACATGTCCGTCGCACCCACCGTCCGGCTTGAGCCGCAGCTGGCCCGGCACTGGGCGGCCGATGTGGCCGCCTGCCGCGCCAGCCTGCAGCACAACAGCAAGACCTTCCATGCGGCGTCGCTGCTGCTGCCGGCGCGCGTGCGCGAGCCGGCCACCGTGCTCTACGGCTTCTGCCGGCTGGCCGACGACGCCGTCGACGAGCAAGGGGGTCGCGCCGAGGCGATCGACCGCCTGCGCGAGCGCCTGGACCGCGTCTACGCCGGCCGGCCGCTGGCGCTGCCCACCGACCGCGCGCTGGCGGCGGTGGTCGCCGCCTACGCGATGCCGCGCGCCTTGCCCGATTTCCTCATCGAGGGCCTGGCCTGGGATGTCGACGGCCGCGACTACGAGCACTTCGACGAGCTGCTCGGCTACGCGGCGCGCGTCGCCGGAGCCGTCGGCGCCATGATGAGCCTGCTGATGGAGACGCGCGCGCCGGATGCACTGGCCCGCGCCTGCGACCTCGGGGTGGCGATGCAACTGTCGAACATCGCCCGCGACGTCGGTGACGACGCCCGCATGGGCCGGCTCTACCTGCCCAAGGCCTGGCTGCGCGAGCTCGGGGTCGACCCCGCCGCCTGGCTCGCCGATCCGCGACCCGACGCCCGCGTGGACGCGGTCGTGCTGCGCCTGCTGGCGGAGGCGGACCGGCTGTACGCACGCGCCGCCGCGGGGGTTGCCAGCCTGCCGCTGGCCTGCCGACCCGGCATCAACGCGGCGCGCCTGCTGTACGCCGGCATCGGCCACCAGGTGCGGCGAGCCGGCGGCGACGGCGTGCGCCGCCGCGCCCGCGTGCCCGCCTGGCGCAAGGCCATGCTGCTCGGTCGTGCGGCGCTGGCGCTGTGGCCGGCCACCACGCTGCTGCCTCAGCCGGCGCTGGCGGCCAACCAGCCGCTGCTCGATGCCGTGGCCGCGGCACCGCACCCGGCGGCGCAGGGCTCGGCCGAGTTCGTCATCGACCTGTTCACCCGCCTGGCCCGCGACGAGCGCCAGCATCGCGTCGGAGGAGTCGCATGAGCCTGATGGCGCTGGGCCTGAACCATGCCAGCGCGCCGCTGGACCTGCGCGGCCGCTTCGCGATTCCGCTGGATCGCCTGAGCCAGAGCCTGAAGGCGCTGCGCGACCACCTGGCGGCGCTGCAGTCGCCGGCCAGCGGCCTGACCATCCTGTCGACCTGCAACCGCACCGAGCTCTACCTGGGCCTGGCGCCCGATGTGGCGCCGTCGCCCGAGCTGATGCGGCCGGTGCTGGGCTGGCTGGCGGCGCAGGGCGAAAGCTGCCCGGAGCTGCTCGGCGCGCACAGCTACCTGCTCGAGGGCGAGGCGGTGGCGCGGCATGCGTTCCGCGTCGCCTCGGGGCTCGATTCGATGGTGCTGGGCGAACCGCAGATCCTCGGCCAGCTGAAGCAGGCGGTGCGCGAGGCCGACGGCGTCGGCGCCCTGGGCCCGACGCTGCAGCAGCTGTTCCAGCGCAGCTTCGCGGTGGCCAAGGCGGTGCGCAGCAGCACCGAGATCGGGGCCCATGCGGTGAGCATGGCGGCGGCCGCGCTGCGCCTGGCGCAGCAGCTGTTCGGCGACCTGTCGACGCGCCGTGTGCTGTTCGTCGGCGCCGGCGAGATGATCGAGCTCGTCGCCACGCATTTCGCGGCCCGCGCGCCGCGGCAGATGGCGGTCGCCAACCGCAGTGCCGAGCGCGGTGCCGAGCTCGCCGCGCGCATCGGCGCCGAGCCGCTGCCGCTGCTCGGGCTGGACCAGCGCCTCGCCGGGTTCGACATCGTCATCAGCTGCACCGCCAGCAGCCTGCCGCTGATCGGTCTGGGTGCCGTCAAGCGGGCGCTGAAGGCGCGCAAGCGCGAACCGATGCTGATGATCGACCTGGCGGTGCCGCGCGACATCGAGGCCGAGGTCGGTCAGCTCGACGATGTGTTCCTCTACACCGTCGACGACCTGGCGCAGCGCGTACAGCAGGGCGGCGAACGCCGCCAGGCCGCCGTGCAGCAGGCCGAGGCGTTGGTCGACGACGGCGTGCAGCGCTTCAGCCAGTGGCTGGAGCAGCGCCAGACCGTGCCCTTGATCCTGCAGCTGCGCGAGCGCAGCGAGAGCTGGCGCCAGGCCGAGCTGGAGCGCGCCCGGCGCGCGCTGGCGCGGGGCGACGGCATCGAGCAGGTGCTGGAGCAGCTGAGCAGCAGCCTCAGCGCGAAGCTGCTGCACGGCACGCTGGCCGGCCTGCACGCCAGCAGCGGCGACGAGCACCGCGAGTGGGCGGGTGCGGCAAGGCGCTGCTTCCTGAACGAAGCCGCCTGCCAGCGGCCCTGAGGCCCTGGCATGGAAGAACGCCTCGGCCTGATCGAGATGCTGCTGTTCTTCGGCCTGGTGTTCGGCTGGGCCTTCTGGCAGTGGTGGGACTACGGCCGATGGAAGCGGCGCCAGGACGAGGAGCGCGGCGAATGAAGCCCCGTCGTGTCCTGCTGCTCGGCGCCAGCGGCAGCATCGGCCAGGCGACCGCCACCGCCTTGCTGGCCCAGGGCGTCGAGCTCGTCTGCCTGCTGCGCCCGCGCGCTGGCGTGGGCGGCGCCTGGACGCCCGCGGACTGCGCGCGACGCCTGCCCGGCGCGACGCTGCGCTTCGGTGACGTCGGCGACGCCGCATGGCTCAGTCATCAGGTGTTCGCGCCCGGTCAGCGCTTCGACGCGGTGATCTCCTGCCTGGCGTCGCGCACCGGCGTGCCGAAAGACGCCTGGGCGATCGACCATGGCGCGCACAGCCGGGTGCTGGCCGCGGCGCGTCAGGCGGGGGTGCCGCAGTTCGTGCTGCTGTCGGCGATCTGCGTGCAGAAGCCGCGGCTCGCGTTCCAGCAGGCCAAGCTGGCGTTCGAGGCGGAGCTGATCGCGTCCGGACTGCGCTACTCCATCGTGCGCCCGACCGCGTTCTTCAAGTCGCTGTCGGGTCAGGTCGAGCGCGTGCGCCGCGGCAAGCCGTTCCTGCTCTTCGGTGACGGCGAACTGACCGCCTGCAAGCCGATCAGCGACGCCGACCTGGCCGACTACCTGATCGCTTGCCTGGACGACGCGTCGCGATGGAACCGCGTGCTGCCGATCGGCGGGCCGGGCGACGCGATCTCGCCACGCCAGCAGGGCGAGGCCTTGTTCGCGCTGCTCGGCCAGACGCCGCGTTTTCGTTCGGTGCCGCTGGGCCTGCTCGATGCGGTGATCGGCTGCCTGTCCGCCGCCGGTCGCCTGCTGCCCGGCCTCGCGGCCAAGGCGGAGCTGGCGCGCATCGGTCGCTACTACGCCAGCGAGTCGATGCTGGTCTGGGACGCGGCACAGGGCCGCTACGACGCCGCGGCCACGCCATCGACCGGCAGCGACACCTTGGTCGCGTACTACGGCGCGCTGCTGCGTGGCGATGTCAGCCTGCAGCGCGGCGACCACGCGGTGTTCTAGGGCATCGCGGCGCCGGCGGTCCCGCCCCGCGGCCGACGGTCGGCCGCGATGCGCCGCCCGCTCACCTCGATTGCCGCTCGAAGAAGGCCCAGATCAGCGCCGGTCCGTTGGGTTCCATGGGCGACGGTCCCAGCAGCCGGGGGCGGCGTGCCCAGGGTTGGGGCAGGCCGTGGCCGGCGCCGTGCAGGGTCACCAGTTCGACCTCGGTGCGGCCGTCGGCCGCCCGCCAGCGCGCGTGACCGACCCGGCTGCCTTGCGCCGTCTGCGTCTGCTGGAGCTGGGGCGGGCCGGCGATCGCGTTGCGGTCGGCGAAGTACTGCGCCGACGCGGTGGAGGAGATCACCTGGCCGCCCTTGTAAAAGAGGCCCAGCAGATTGATCTCGCCGCCGGCATACGGCACCAGCGGGTCCTCGGTGCCGTTCAGGATCATCACCGAGGGGGTTCTCGCCGCCGGCTGGCACTGGAAGTTCTGCTTTGCGGGCACGTTGGCCAGCGCGGCCGCCACCGCGCGGTAGCGCTGCGGACGCTCGAGCGCCAGGCGCAGGGCCATCGAGCCGCCGTTCGACACCCCGGCCGCAAACACGCGTTGCGGATCGACCCCGATCTCGCCGACCAGCTTGTCCACCAGCGCGTCCAGGAAAGCCGCATCGTCGGCGCGAACGCCGTTCACGGCGGTGTCGCCGATGGAACTGCAGTCGTTCCAGTCAAAGCCGAATGACTTGGGGTAGACCACGGCAAAGCCATGCTGGTCGGCCAGGCGCTCGAAGCCGTAGCCGGTGCCGGCGCGGATCGCCTGCGGGCCTTCGCCCGAGCCGTGCATCACCAGCACCAGCGGCGCGCCCTGGGGCAGATCCTTGGGCACATAGCGGCGGTAGCTGCGTTGGACACCGGCCACGTCCATCGTGCCGTTGCTCAGCGTGCCGGACAGCGGCGGCAGCTCGGGCGCGGGGGTGTAGACGAAATAGGCAAACAGGGCGGCCGCCAGCAGCACCAGGGCGCTCAGGCTCAGCAGGAGGGTCAACAGCAGGCGCGGCATTCGTTTCATGGCGTGGCGGTGGATTTGTTCAAGGCGCCACTGTGACGCGTACCCGGCTGCAACGGGGCGCCACCGGATCAATCACGCCGCTGCGTGGACGAGCGACGCCCGGCCGGGATCGACGACGGCAGCAGCGGTCCGGCCGCGCGCGGCGCCGTTGGTCCCGATCCGCCGTGCTTCAGCCCTTGCGCGGCGTGGCCGGTCGGAGGCGCCTCGGGTTCGGTCCGGCGGCCCAAAACAATTGCCCTGTCGCTTCGAGAAAGCAAGCCGTACCCCCCTCTTCATCACGCCAGTCGACCATGAAAACGCTCCTCACCCGCCGCACCCGTCTGATCACTGCCACCCTGGCCGCGCTGGCCCTGAGCAGCCACCTGGGCAGCGCCCAGGCCGCCGTCTTCAAGGACGCTTCCTGGGAGTCGCTGCACGAGGCCGGCAAGTTCGTCGAGCTCGAGCAGCAGGCGCTGGCCCGCCTGAAAGCCCATCCGGCCGACGCCGAGGCCCGCGCCGCGCTGGTGCTGGGCTTGAGCCTGGCGGACCCCAGCAACGCCAAGCGCCTGGAGGCCGGCGCCGAGCAGGCCAAGCGCTGCACGGACCAGCACCCGGAGGTCGCGGTCTGCCACCTGGCGGCGGCGCAGAACCTCGGCCTGCAGATGCTCAACATGGGCATGGCCAAGGCCATGCGCAGCGTCGGCAGCCTGAAGGACCTGTGGATCCGCACGCTGGAGCTGGAGCCGACCAGCTTCACGGCCCGCGTGCAGTTGGCCAAGCTCTACGTGACGCTGCCCGGCATGATGGGCGGCAGCACCTCCAAGGCCAAGGCGCTGGAGGCAGCGGTGCGCAGCAGCCAACCCGAGACCGCGCGCATCATTCGCGTGCACATCGCGGCCGAGGCGAAGAACTGGGCCGAGATGGAAGCCGAGCTGTCGGCGCTCAAGCCCAGCAAGGACGCCGCGATGCAGGAGGAAGTGCGCGACGCCACCATGCAGCTCGCCCTCGTGTTCCTGAAGGACGGCAAGGACCTGGCCAAGGCCCGGAGCCTGTACGCGGCGCTGCAACGCGATCAACCCGGCCGCGCCGCCGGCTTCTACGGCGCGGCACGCGTGCAGGCCGCGCTGGGTCAGGCGGACGAGGCCATCCGCCTGTTCGAGCGCGCCCGGACCCTCGCCGGTGCCGACGACTACCCGATCGACCACCGCCTCGGTGACACCCTGCTGGCCAAGGGCGACAAGGCGCAGGCCAGGGCGGTCTACGAACGCTTCATCGCCAACCCGCGCGCCAAGCCGGCCAACGGCGACGAAGTGCGAAAGAGCCTGGCCAAGCTGGGCTGAACGGCGCCGCCCACTCCCTGACCGAGAGAACGCTGATGAACGATGTCCCCCTCTGGCGCTTGCACCTGCTGCGCGCCTTCTACCTGCTGGTCACCCTGGGCCTGGCCGTCAACTTCGGTCCGTCGATGGTTCAGCACAGCGATCTGTGGGCCCAGCGCAAGGGCGAGACGGCGGCGCTGCTGAGCGGCCTGGCCATCGCCTGCGTCTGGGGGCTGCGCTACCCGCTGCAGATGTTGCCGCTGCTGATCTTCGAGCTGATCTGGAAGGCGGTCTGGTTGCTGGCGATTGCCTATCCCTTGTGGCGCAACGGCGCCATCACGCCGGGGGTGGAAGGCACGGCAGTGGCCTGCCTCGCCGGCATCGTGCTGACGCCGCTGGTGCTGCCCTGGCGGCATATCGCGAGCCACTACTTCCGCAAGCCGGCCGAGCGCTGGCGCTAGGCATCCGGGTACGCTGACTCATGAGCTCCAACCCCTCCACCCAACTCAACGCGCTGGCCCCGCCCTCCGGCTGGCGCGACCTGCTCGGCTGGCGGCGCCTGCGCACCGTCGCCATCGTCTGCGCGCTGTTCACCCTGCTGTTCAGCTTTGGCTGGAATGCCCCGATGTGGAAGCTGGTGGCGCGGGTGTACGGCGTGGGCCTGGCGCTGCTGCTGGTGTTCGGCCTGTTCGAGCAATGGCCGCGCCGCTTGCCCCGGTGGATGGCGCGCTGGACCCTGCAGGTGGCGGCCGTGGGGGTGACGGTGCCCCTGGCCTTCTTCGTGGCCTTTGTCCTGAGCACTGCACCCGACGCGCCGCCGTTCTGGAAGACCCCCCGCCTGGAAAGCTTCATGACCTTCACCTTCCTGGGCATGCTGGTGGCGCCGTGGACGGCGCTGGCGGCGCTGCTGCGCCATCGCGAGGCCAAGGTGGAAAAACAAGCGATGGCTTTCGAGCTGGAGCGCACCGAGATGGCTCGCCAGGCGCTCGACGCGCGCATGCGCCTGCTCACCGCGCAGGCCCAGCCTCACTTCCTGTTCAACACCCTGGCCAATGTGCAGGCGCTGGTCGAAGCCGGCTCGCCGCGTGCGCCCCAGCTGCTGCAAAGCCTGACCGAGTACCTGCGCGCCGCCGTGCCGCGCCTGGATGGCTCGGCCAACACCCTGGGCCAGGAGCTGGAGCTGGTGCGCGCCTACCTGGAACTGATGCGGATGCGCATGCCCGACCGGCTGACCTTTGCGTTGCACACCGACCCGGGCCTTCACCTGCTGCGCTGCCCGCCGATGACGCTGCTGACCCTGGTCGAGAATGCGGTCCAGCATGGCATCGACCCGAGCCTCGAGGGGGGCCGCATCGATGTCCATGCGCAAGCCCTGGGGGATGGCCGCTACCGCCTGCGCGTGGTCGACACCGGCGTGGGCCTGCAGGCCAGCGGCGGGGGGCTGGGCACCGGGCTGGTGGCGTTGCGCGAACGCCTGCTCTGGGCCTATGGAAGCAGCACCAGCCTGGCGCTGAGCGAGGTCAGTCCGCACGGTGTCGAAGCCTGCATCGAGTTTGCCGAGAAGCCATGAACCCGACCGCCTTGATCGCCGACGACGAACCGCTGCTCCGGGAGATCCTGGAGGCGCGCCTGGCTGCTGTCTGGCCGGAACTGCAGATCGTCGCGCAGGCCCGCAACGGCCCGCAGGCCGTCGAACTGTTCGAGCAGCACCAGCCGGCGATCTGTTTCCTGGACGTGCACATGCCCGGCCTGAGCGGCGTGGAAGTGGCGCGGCAGGTGGGCAAGCGCGCGCACCTGGTGTTCGTCACCGCGTATGACCAGTACGCGCTCGACGCCTTCGCGCACGGCGTGCTCGATTACCTGGTCAAGCCGGTCACGGCATCGCGCCTGGCCGAGACGGTGGAGCGCCTGAAGGCGCGCCTGCAGCAGGCGCAGCCGGCGGTGCACAGCGAACAGCTGTTGACCCAGCTGGCGACGCGGCTGAAGCTGGACCAACCCAAGCCGCTGGCCTGGATCCGCGCCACCGTGGGCTCGTCGCTGCGCATGATCCCGATCGACGACATCGACTTCCTGAAGAGCGACACCAAGTACACCTTGGTGGCTTATCGCGACGAGGGCCAGCCGGCCGAGGCATTGATCCGCATGCCGCTGAAGGACCTGTTGGTTCAGCTCGACCCCGAGCAGTTCGTGCGGGTGCATCGCTCGGTGGTGATCAATCTGCGCTCGATCCGCCGCGTCACCCGCGGCGACAACGAGACCGCCGACATCGAGCTGCGGGGTCGCAGCGAGCGCCTGCCCGTGAGCCGCAGCTACCTGCACCTGTTCAAGGAGATGTAGGCGCCTGCGGGCGCCGGGGCCTCAGGCGGCCCGGTGCGTCCAGCGTGGCATGCGGAACGGCAGCATCGCCTGCACCAGCGGCCGCTCGAAGCGGCTCAGGTCCAGGCTCTCGTGCAGCCAGGGGGCGCCGCCGGCGGCGTCGCGCAGCAGGCTGCGGCAGTAGAACGGGCCGGACTCCAGCGTGGCATCGACGGCGGGGGCCGCGGCCGGCCAGGCCCGGGTCTGGCGCTGCAGGCCCCAGGCGGTCGCCGGCAGCGCGCAGGCCGGCGGTGCGTCGTCGGCGTGGATGCCACCGGCACCGTCGATGCGCAGCGCCAGCACGCGCTCAGCGCCGGCCAGCGGCTGCGCCGCGTACAGCAGGCGGCTGTCGCCGTCGGGCCCATGCTGGCGCGACCAGTCCCAGCGCGCGAAGTCGCGGGCCAGCGGCCGCCGGCCCCAGTTGGCGTCGAGGTAGGCGTCGCCCTGCCAGCGGCATAGCGGCGCGTCGAGTTCGACCTCGATGCGCGCCCGCGGGCTGATCGGCTGCCACTGGTGCAGGCCGGCGGCATCGAGCGCGAACGCGCGGCCGGGCAGGGCCAGCGGCGTCAGCCGCAGCGCACCGCGAACCCGTCGCGGCACCGGCACCGTCCATTCGTCGAGCTCGGCGAGCAGGCTGCCGTCCTCGAGCCAGCGCAGGCGGCTCGGACCGACGCCGAGCAGGCCGGGGCGGCGGCGCAGCTCGCGCTGGCCGCGCTCGGTCATCGTCCACCACTTGCGCCAGCCGGTCGCGCCCGGCGCGCGGCGGTACAGCGACACGTTGACGGCGGCGTGGCGCTCGGGCAGGGCCTGGTCGTCACCCCAGCGCCGGCGCTGCCAGGCGTAATACGGCGAGAACACCGAGCCCACAAAAGCGATCAGGCTGATCGCCCAGGCGCTGCCGTCGGGCTGCGGATCGCTCAGCGCGTCGACATACCACCAGGCATAGCCACCGGGTGGAATCGCCAGCGCGAAGCCAGGTCCGCGAGCATCTGCTGCGCTGCCAGCTGGCCCGACAGCGACGCCATCGGCAGCCCCGGCCCCGGGTGCGCCGTGCCCCCGGCGAGGTAGAGCCCCGGGATCGTCGTGCGCTGGCCCGGGCGCTGGAAGCTCGCCCGCCAGCCCTGGCTGGCCCGGCCATACAGCGCGCCCTGCGAGCCCGGGTAGGCCGCGGCGAAGTCGCTCGGCGTCGTGCGCAGCGCCGCGTGAGGGCTGGGCAGCAGCCGCAGGCCGGCGTTCGCCAACTGGTTTAAGGTCTGCTGTTCGCATTGCTGCAACTCCGGCTCAAGGTGAGGGGCGGCGCCGGCGGGCGCGTTGACGAGCAGCATCAGCCGCTCGGGACCCGTCGGATCGGCGCCGCCGCCTGCCGCGCGGTCCTGGGCGCAGACGTAGACCGTCGGCGACGCCGGCAGGCGGCCGGCGGCGATGGCGTCGAACTCGCGCCGGTAGCCGTGGTCGCGCGGATCGCTGAAGAACACGTTGTGGTGCGACAACGCAAAGCCCTGCGTCGCCGCCACCTGGTGCCAGGTGATGGCCGACAGCGAGCGCTGCGCCGGCCGCAACGGCGCCAGGCCCAGGCGGGCGGCCAGCGCGGCGCCGAGCCGCCCCTGGGCCAGCGCGTCGCTGTCGCCGTTGAACAGCAGCAGGTCGGCGTCCAGCTGCTCGCCGCTGGCCAGGCGGACGCCGCTGACGCGGCCCTGCCGCAGCAGGATCTCGGCGACCTCGGCGCCGTAGCGCAGCCGCGCGCCCTGCTGCTGGGCGGCGGCCGCCACGGCGGTGGCGACGCGGTGCAGACCGCCGTCGACCTGCCAGACGGCGTCGCGCTCGACATGGGCGACGAGCATCAGCGTCGCCGGCGCGCTGAACGGCGACGAGCCGCAGTAGGTCGCGTAGCGGCCGAACAGCTGGCGCAGGCGTGGGTCCTGGAACTGGCGTGACAGCGCGCGGTCCAGCGACTGGAACGGCTGGATCGCCGCCAGCCCGCGCAGACCGGGCAGGCCCTGGCGCAGCAGGCGCGCCGTCAGGCTGAGCGGATTCGGTCGCGACGCCGCGATGAAGGGGCGCTCCAGCGCCTGGTAGACGGCCTGCGAGCGCCGGCAGAAGTCGCGGTAGCGCCGCGCCTCGGCGGCGCCGGCGAAGTCGCCGATGGCGTCGACGCCGGCTTCCAGCTCCGCCAGCAGGTCGAGCCGGTCAGCGGGTCCCGGCCCCCAGGCATGGCGGGCCAGCACCTCGGCGCGGCGCAGCCCGAGTTGCTGATCCAGGCGCAGGCCGAGCTGCTCGAACAGCTGCTCGAAGACCCAGCGCATGGTCAGCACCGTCGGCCCGGCATCCAGCAGGCGCTCGCCGACGCGGCGTGTGCAGGCTTTGCCGCCGGGACCGTCGGCGCGTTCCAGCAGCGTCACGTCAAGCCCGGCCCGGGCCAGCAGCGCGGCGGCGCTGAGGCCGCCGATGCCGGCGCCGATGACGAGCACGCGCGGCGTGCGCGGCAGCGTGGCGACCGTCAGGGGCGGGGCGGGGCGGGACTCGGTAGGGCTGCGCATTGACGCCTGGGTTGGATGTGTCTACTCTAGTTGACACATGCAAATGTATTTCAAGCGAGACATTTCGGGGGAAACGCCTGGCGTCGCCTCGGTCTGTCCCGTCCCGGCCCGGTCCACGGGTCGCGCCCCGAGCGCTGCGCCAGCCGTCAGCTGAGGACCCGCCATGTCGAAACCCGATCGCATTGAACTCGCGCTGCGCGCCAGCCTGGACGGCTGCCTGCTCTCGGGCCATCCGCCTCGGCTGGCCGCCGCGATGCAGCATGCGGTGTTTCCCGGCGGCGCCCGCATCCGGCCCAAGCTGGTGCTCGCCGTCGCCCAAGCCTGCGGTGACGACGACCCGGGCCTGAGCGACGCGGCGGCGGCGGCTGTCGAGCTGCTGCACTGTGCCTCGCTGGTCCACGACGACCTGCCTTGCTTCGACGACGCGGCGACGCGTCGCGGCCTGCCGTCGGTGCAGGCGGCGTTCGGCGAGCGCCTGGCGGTGCTGGCCGGCGACGCGCTGATCGTGCTGGCCTACGAGCGCCTGGGGCAGGGCGCGGGGCGCCACCTTTCGCGCCTGCCCGGCCTGCTGCAGACGGTGTGCAGCGGCGTCGGCATGCCGCTGGGCATCGTCGCCGGCCAGAGCTGGGAGTGCGAGTCGCAGGTGGTGCTGCGCGACTACCAGCAGGCCAAGACCGGCGCCTTGTTCGCCGCCGCCACCATGGCCGGTGCCCAGGCCGCCGGCGTCGACCCGGCGCCCTGGCGTCAGCTCGGCCAGCAGCTGGGTCTGGCCTACCAGGTGGCCGACGACATCCGCGACGTCGCCGGCGACGCCGACGAGCTCGGCAAGCCGATCGGCCAGGACCTGCTGCTCGGCCGGCCCAGCATGGCCCGCGAGCTGGGCCTGGAGGGCGCGCTGGCCGAGTTCGAGCGCCTGATCGCCGCCACCCAGGCGCGGGTACCGGCCTGTCCTGGTGCCGCCGCGTTCCGCGGCCTGATCGCGCGCGAGGCCGAGCGCCTGCTGCCGGCCGGTCTGCTGGTGCGCAGCGGTCAGCCGCAGCCGGCGGTCGCATGACGCCCACCGGCGGCGCGAGCACCGGCGCCGCGCTGCACTGGAGCGACCCCTGGTGGCGCTGGCGCGACCGGCTGCTGGCCAGCCCGCGCTTCCGGCGCTGGGCCGAGGGCTTCTGGCCGGCGCGCTGGATCGCGCGGCGCCGCGCCGGGCAGCTGTTCGACCTGCTCGCCGGCTTCGTCTACAGCCAGGTGCTGCTGGCCTGCGTGCGGCTCGGCCTGTTCGAGCGCCTGGCCCGCGACGGCCCGCAGTCGCTGGCCCAGCTTGCCGGCGTGCTGCCGCTGCCCGCGCCGGCACTGGACCGCTTGCTGCAGGCCGCCTGCGCGCTGCGGCTGCTGCAGCGCCGCCCGCTGGACCGCTATGGACTCGGGGCGCTGGGCGCGCCGCTGGTCGGCAACGCCGGACTGGCGGCGATGGTCGAGCACCATGAGGCGCTGTACCGCGACCTCGTCGACCCGCTGGCCCTGTTGCGCGCCACGCCCGGGCCCGGGCGCGGCGGCGCGCTGTCGGGCTTCTGGCCGTATGCGCGGGCGCAGGACCCGGCGCTGCTGGACGCGTCGCAGGTCGCCGACTACTCGCGGCTGATGGCGGCGTCGGTGCCCTGGGTCGCCGAGCAGCTGCTGCAGGCCTATCCGCTTCAGCGCCACCGCCGCCTGCTCGATGTCGGCGGCGGTGAGGGCGCGTTTGCCAGCTGCGTGGCTCGGGCGGTGCCGGCGCTGCAGGTGCAGGTCTTCGATCTGCCCGAGGTGGCCCGCCGTGCCGAGACCCGCTTTGCCCGCGACGGCCTGGCAGGGCGCTGCAGCGCGGCCGGCGGCAACTTCCTGCGCGACCCGCTGCCGACCGGCTTCGACGCCATCAGCCTGGTGCGCGTGCTGCACGACCACGACGAGCCCGCGGTGCTGCGCCTGCTCGCCGCGGCCCGCCAGGCCCTGGAACCCGGCGGCCGCCTGCTGATTGCCGAGCCGCTGGCCGACGCCCCGGGCGCGCCGGCGATGGGCGCCGCCTACTTCGGGCTCTACCTGTGGGCGATGGGCAGCGGCCAGGCGCGCAGCCGGGCTCAGCTGCGCGAGCTGCTCGAACGCAGCGGCTTCGTCGACGTGCGCGCGCTGCCCACGGCGATGCCGCTGCACAGCGGTCTGCTGGTGGCGACGGCGGGCGAATCACCGCCCGTCTGATCGAGTGTAAATATTAATTGACATAGATCATTGTCTTCCTAAGATTACGCCATGCCTTCCAGCCCCACCCTGACACCGAGATCCCCGCCCCCAGCGACGCGGATCTCGCGAAACCGCGGAGTGCGTGCATGAACACCCTGGCCGTCGTGATGGAGGCGCCCGAGCAGCTGCGGCTGCGGCCCCTGCATCTGCCGGCCCTGGAAGCGGACAACGTCGTCGTCGAGGTCGAGTGGAGCGGCATCAGCACCGGCACCGAGCGCCTGCTGTGGACCGGCGAGATGCCGATGTTCCCCGGCATGGGCTACCCGCTGGTGCCCGGCTACGAGGCGGTCGGCCGGGTGTTGGAAGTCGGCAGGGCCGGCAGCCAGCGCGTCGGTCAACGCGTCTTCGTGCCCGGCGCGCGCTGCTTCGGTGAGGTCAAGGGCCTGTTCGGCGCGTCGGCGTCGCGCCTGGTGGTCCCGGGTACCAAGGCGATCCCGGTCGACGAACGCCTGGGTTCGCAGGCGGTGCTGCTGGCGCTGGCGGCCACCGCGTACCACGCGGTCGCCGGCGGCGGCAAGGCGGCGCCGCACACCCCGCCGGATCTGATCGTCGGCCATGGCGTGCTCGGCCGCCTGCTGGCGCGCCTGAACGTCGCCGCCGGCTACACGAACTTCCGCGTCTGGGAGACCAACCCGCAGCGGGCAGACGGCGCCGTCGGCTACGAGGTGCTGCACCCGGAGACTGACGCGCGCCGCGATTACCGCGCGATCTATGACGTCAGCGGCGACGCCGGCCTGCTCGACAGCCTGATCGCCCGGCTCGCGCCAGGCGGCGAGGTGGTGCTGGCCGGTTTCTACGCCAAGCCGCTGAGCCTGAACTTTGCGCCGGCATTCATGCGCGAGGCGCGCATCCGCGTCGCCGCCGAATGGAAGCCGGCCGACCTGATGGCGGTCTGCGCGCTGCTCGACGCCGAGCTGCTGCAGCTCGACGGCCTGATCACCCACCCCGAGCCGGCCGCCCAGGCCCGCGAGGCCTATGGCCAGGCATTCGGCGACGCCGCCTGCCTGAAGATGGTTTTGGACTGGAGAAGTCACCAATGAGCAGCAGCACCATTCCGGCTGAGGCCACCGTGCGCTTCCAGTCCCGCACCGAGATCCTGCGTGCCGAGGCGGCGATCGAACCCGATCCGGTCGCCACCAGCCCGGCCGCCAAGACCACGCAGATCATCGCGATCTACGGCAAGGGCGGCATCGGCAAGAGCTTCACGCTGGCCAACCTCAGCTACATGATGGCGCAGCAGGGCAAGAAGGTGCTCTTGATCGGCTGCGACCCGAAGAGCGACACCACCAGCCTGCTGTTCGGCGGCAAGGCCTGCCCGACCATCATCGAGACCAGCAGCAAGAAGAAGCTGGCCGGCGAGGCGGTCGCCATCGGCGACGTCTGCTTCAAGCGCGACGGCGTCTACGCGATGGAGCTCGGCGGTCCCGAGGTCGGTCGCGGCTGCGGCGGTCGCGGCATCATCCACGGCTTCGAGACCCTGGAGAAGCTGGGCTTCCACGACTGGGGCTTCGACTTCGTGCTGCTCGACTTCCTGGGCGACGTGGTCTGCGGCGGCTTCGGCCTGCCGATCGCCCGCGACATGTGCCAGAAGGTCATCGTCGTCGCCAGCAACGACCTGCAGTCGCTCTACGTGGCGAACAACGTCTGCTCGGCGGTCGAGTACTTCCGCAAGCTCGGCGGCAACGTCGGCGTCGCCGGCATGGTCATCAACCGCGACGACGGCACCGGCGAGGCCAAGGTCTTCGCCGAGCACGCCGGCATCCCGGTGCTGGCGACCATTCCCGCCAACGAGGACATCCGCCGCAAGAGCGCGTCCTACGAAATCATCGGCCGCCCCGGCACGCAATGGGCGCCGCTGTTTGAGGAACTGGCGATCAACGTCGCCGAGGCCCCGCCGGTGCGGCCCAAGCCGCAGACCCAGGACGAGCTGCTCGGCCTGTTCAGCGCCGAGGTCACCGGCCGCGACTTCCAGATGCAGCCGGCGACCTTGTTCGACATGGTCGGGAAGACCGAGTTGATCAAGCCCACGCTCGAAGTGGTCTACGACGCGGCCTGATCACCATGTCCAACTGCCACGCGTCCACCGAGCAGGCCCAGGCCCTGGCTGCCGCCTTGCCCGAGGCCACGCAAGCCACGCTGGACAAGTACGCCGCCGACTACCCAAAGGGCCCGCACGACCAGCCGCAGAGCATGTGCCCGGCCTTCGGCGCGCTGCGCGTCGGCCTGCGCATGAAGCGCACCGCGACCATCCTGTCGGGCTCGGCCTGCTGCGTCTACGGCCTGAGCTTCACCTCGCACTTCTACGGTGCCAAGCGCAGCGTCGGCTACGTGCCGTTCAACAGCGAGTCGCTGGTCACCGGCAAGCTGTTCGAGGACATCCGCGACACGGTGCATGAGCAGGCCGATCCGGCCAAGCTCGACGCGCTGGTCGTCATCAACCTCTGCGTGCCCACCGCCAGCGGCGTGCCGCTGCAGCTGCTGCCCAAGGTCATCAACGGCGTGCGCATCATCGGTGTCGACGTGCCCGGCTTCGGCGTGCCCACCCATGCCGAGGCCAAGGATGTGCTGGCCGGCGCGATGCTGCAGCGCGCCCGCGCCGAGGCGCAGACCGGACCGGTCGCCGCCCCCAAGGGCTGGCGCGAACAAGGCCTCGATCAAGCGAAGACCGTCAGCCTGCTGGGCGAGCTGTTCCCCGCCGACCCGATGGTCATCGGCATGCTGCTGGGTCCGCTCGGCCTGAAGGTCGGCCCCACGGTGCCGACGCGCGAATGGCGCGAGCTGTACGCCGCGCTCGATTGCACGGTCGCCGCCGCGATCCACCCGTTCTACACCGCCAGCGTGCGCGAGCTGCAGGCCGCCGGCCGGCCCATCGTTCCCTCGGCGCCCGTCGGTGCCGACGGCACCGCCGCCTGGCTGCGGGCGATTGGCGAAGCCGCCGAGGTGCCACCGGCGCAGGTCGAGGCCGCCATCGCCGCGATCCTGCCCGCGATCCGCGGCGCGCTCGCGAAGTCGCCGATCAAGGCCACCGTCACCGTCAGCGGCTACGAGGGCTCGGAGCTGCTCGTCGCCCGCCTGCTGATCGAGAGCGGCGCCACCGTGCCCTATGTCGGCACCGCCTGCCCGCGCACGCCCTGGTCGGAACCCGACCGCGTCTGGCTCGAGGCCCGCGGCTGCGAGGTGCAGTACCGCGCGTCGCTGGAACAGGATCTGGCGGCGGTCAGCCGCCATCGCCCGACCTCGCGATCGGCACCACGCCGCTGGTGCAGGCCTGCAAGGAACGCGCGATCCCGTCGCTGTACTTCACGAACCTGATCTCGGCGCGGCCCTTGATGGGCCCCGCCGGTGCTGGCTCGCTGGCCCAGGTCATCAACGGCGCGATCGCCAACCAGACGCGCTTCGACGCGATGCGCGACTTCTTCGGCGAAGCCGGCAAGGGTGACCGCGCCGGCGTCTGGACCGAGACCCCGGTCCTGCGCCCGGAATTCCGTGCCGAGACCAAGCGCCAGGTGATCAAGATCATGAAGCGGCGCAACGCCGAGGCCATGATATGAGCCCCCACGCTCACTTCGTTCACTGCCCCCCGAGGGGGCGCGCAGCGCCCTTCGGGCGGCCGGGCGGGCGCTGCTGATGAGCTTCGTCCTCGACCACGACCGCGCCGGTGGCTACTGGGGCGCCGTCTATGTGTTCACGGCCATCAAGGGCCTGCAGGTCATCATCGACGGCCCGGTGGGCTGCGAGAACCTGCCGGTGACCTCGGTGCTGCATTACACCGACGCGCTGCCGCCGCACGAGCTGCTGATCGTCGTCACCGGCCTGGCCGAAGAACAACTCGGCCGCGAAGGCACCGAGGGGGCGATGAAGCGCGCCCATGCGGTGCTCGACCCCGACCTGCCGGCGGTGGTGGTGACCGGCTCGATCGCCGAGATGATCGGTGGCGGCGTCACGCCCGAGGGCACGACGATCGCGCGCTTCCTGCCGCGCACCATCGACGAGGACCAGTGGCAATGCGCGAACCGCGCCATGGTCTGGCTGTGGACCGAGCATGGCCTGCGCCATGTGCCGGCCGCCAAGCCTCGCGTTGAAGGTCAGAAGCCCAAGGTCAACCTGATCGGCCCGAGCTACGGCGTGTTCAACGGCCCCAGCGACGCGCACGAGATCCGCCGCCTGGTCGAGGGCATCGGCGCCGAGGTCAACATGACGTTCCCGCTCGGCAGCCACCTCGCCGACGTGGCCCAGCTCGCGGATGCCGACGTCAACGTCTGCCTCTACCGCGAGTTCGGCCGCGGCCTGTGCGAGCTGCTCGACCGGCCGTATCTGCAGGCGCCGATCGGCCTGCACAGCACCACCGCTTTCCTGCGCGAACTCGGCCGCCTGCTCGAGCTGGACCCCGAACCCTTCATCGAACGCGAGAAGCACACCACGATCAAGCCGATCTGGGACCTCTGGCGCTCGGTGACGCAGGACTTCTTTGCCACCGCCAGCTTCGCCGTCGTCGCCAGCGAGACCTACACGCGCGGCATCCGCCACTTCCTCGAGGACGAGCTCGGGCTGCCCTGCCAGTTCGCGGTCAGCCGCAAGCCGGGCGAGAAGACCGACAACGCCGCGGTGCGCGAGCTGATCCGGACCAAGGCGCCGCTGGTGATGTTCGGCAGCTTCAACGAGCGCATGTACCTGGCCGAGGCCGCGTCGCAAGGCCCGATGAAGCCCAGCTACATCCCCGCCAGCTTCCCCGGCGCGCTGATCCGCCGTGCCACCGGCACGCCCTTCATGGGCTATGCCGGCGCCACCTACCTGGTGCAGGAGGTGTGCAACGCGCTGTTCGACGCGCTGTTCCACATCCTGCCGCTGGGCACCGAGATGGACCGCGTCGACGCCACGCCGGCGCGCGCGCTGCCGGAGCTGGTCTGGAGCGCGGCGGCGAAGGAACTGCTCGACGAACTGCTGGAGGCGCAGCCGGTGCTGGTGCGCATCTCGGCGGCCAAGCGCCTGCGCGAGCAGGCCGAAGGCCGCGCCCGCGACGCCGGCAGTGCCGCCGTCACCCCCGAACACCTGGAAGGGCAGGCGCGGCAGATCGTCGCCGCCGCGCTCGGAGCGCTCGCATGAGCGCGCCGTCCCTGTTGACGCTCACAGGCTAGCCGCCTGGGTGTTCCCTGCCGCGCGGGAGCTGCGCGGTGCAGGCCGAGAGGCCGATGTTGAGGAGTGATCCATGGCTGAAGAAAGGAAAGGCTCGCTGAGCGGGCTGACCGAGAACGAGGCCCGGGAGTTCCACGGCATCTTCATGGGCAGTTTCATGGGCTTCACGGCAATCGCCGTCGTCGCTCACGTGCTCGTGTGGATGTGGCGGCCCTGGCTTTGAGCTGAAGCGATAGGCGCACGAGAAGGAGATCCGTCATGAATGAGATATCGACCGTTTCAAGCACCAGCCAACTGCTGCACAGCAAGGACGACGGGGCCCTGTTCCTGTTGAGCTTCGTGATCGTGCTGCTGGTGGCCCTGGTCGCCCAGGTCCTGTTCCTGAAGTGGCGTGACTGGTTTCCCGGCGCCGAGAGCGAGAAATCGCTGTTCAAGAGTGTGAGGGCGGGGGTCTACACCTTCATGTCCCACCTCAACTAGGAGTCAGAAAGCATGTGGAAGATCTGGTTGCTGTTCGACCCACGACGCGCGCTGGTGGCCCTTGCGGCCTTCCTGTTCGTGCTGGCGTTGGTGATCCATTTCGTGCTGCTGAGCACGAACAAGTTCAACTGGCTCGACGGTCCCCGGACCGTGGCGGTCAGCCAGAACTCGTCAATGCCGGCACCGGCACCGAAGTGAGTCCGCGGGGGGCGAGACGGCCTGGCCGGCTCGCGTCCCGCCCAAGTTTCATGGGCCCCGCCGCGTGGCGGGACTCCCTCTTTCCCTGGTCCCGGAGGTGGCTGACATGGCCATGCTGAACTTCGAGCGCAAGTACCGCGTACGCGGCGGCACGCTGCTGGGAGGCGACTTGTTCGACTTCTGGGTCGGTCCCTTCTACGTCGGCTTCTTCGGCGTCACCACCGCGTTTTTCTCGCTGGTGGGCACGCTGCTGATCGTCTGGGGTGCGTCCCAGGGGCCGACCTGGAACCTCTGGCAGATCAACATCGCGCCGCCCGACCTGAAATACGGCCTGGGCCTGGCACCGCTGATGGAAGGGGGGCTCTGGCAGCTCGTCACCTTCTGCGCGGTCGGGGCCTTTGTGAGCTGGCTGCTGCGCGAGGTCGAGATCTGCCGAAAACTCGGCATGGGCTATCACGTGCCCTTTGCCTTCGGCTTCGCGATCCTGGCCTACGTCACGCTGGTGGTGATCCGCCCGCTGCTGATGGGCGCCTGGGGTCACGGCTTCCCCTACGGGATCATGAGTCACCTGGACTGGGTGTCGAACACCGGCTACCAGTACCTGCACTTCCACTACAACCCGGCGCACATGCTGGCGGTGAGCTTCTTCTTCGCCACCACCTTCGCGCTGTCGCTGCACGGGGCGCTGGTGTTGTCGGCGACGAACCCGGGCAAGGGCGAGGTGGTGAAGACCGCCGAGCACGAGAACACCTTCTTCCGCGACGCCATCGGCTACTCGATCGGCACCCTGGGCATCCACCGCCTCGGCCTGTTCCTGGCGCTGTCGGCGGCCTTCTGGAGCGCGATCTGCATCGTCATCAGCGGACCGTTCTGGACCAAGGGCTGGCCCGAGTGGTGGACCTGGTGGCTCAATCTTCCGGTCTGGAAATGAAGAGGAGCACACACCATGGCTGAATACCAGAACCTCTTCACCAGCGTGCAGGTCACGGCGCCCTCGTACCCGGGCGTCTCGCTCGGCCGCGACGACGGCGAGCGCGTCGGCACCCCGGCCCACGTCCATCTGTTCGGTCGCCTCGGCGACGCGCAGCTCGGTCCCATCTACCTCGGTTGGCTCGGCCTGCTGTCGCTGCTCTGCGGCTTCATCGCGTTCGAGATCATCGGCCTCAACATGCTCGCCTCGGTGGGCTGGGACCCGATCCAGTTCGTGTGCCAGCTGCCCTGGCTGGCGCTGGAGCCGCCGGCGCCCGGCTACGGGCTCAGCCTGCCGCCGCTGAACGAAGGCGGCTGGTGGCTGCTGGCCGGCTTCTTCCTGACGATGTCCATCCTGCTGTGGTGGGTGCGCATGTACCGCCGCGCGCGCAAGCTCGGCATGGGCACGCATGTGGCCTGGGCGTTTGCCGCCGCGATTTGGCTCTACCTGGTGCTGGGCTTCATCCGCCCGATCCTGATGGGCAGCTGGGGCGAGGCGGTGCCCTTCGGCATCTTCCCGCACCTGGACTGGACCGCGGCGTTCTCGCTGCGCTACGGCAATCTGTTCTACAACCCGTTCCACATGCTCAGCATCGCGTTCCTGTACGGGTCGACGCTGCTGTTCGCGATGCACGGGGCGACGATCCTGGCGGTCAGCCGCTTCGGCGGCGAGCGCGAGATCGAGCAGATCACCGACCGCGGCACCGCCAGCGAGCGCGCCGCGCTGTTCTGGCGCTGGACCATGGGCTTCAACGCGACGATGGAGTCCATCCACCGCTGGGCCTGGTGGTTCGCCGTGCTCTGCCCGCTGACCGGCGGCATCGGCATCCTGCTCACCGGCACCGTGGTCGACAACTGGTTCCTCTGGGCCGTCAAGCACGGCGTCGCGCCGAGCTACGCGCCGGTGTTCGCCCCGGTCGTCGATCCGCTGCTCGGGAGCACGCCATGAGTCCCGCGCTCAGCCGCTGGCTGACGCCGCTGATCCGCGGCTGCAGCGCGCCGGAACTGGCCCATGCGCTGCAACTCCAGCTGCAGCCGGCCGCCCCGCTGACGCAGGCCGGCACGGCTGCGCCCTCACCGGTGCGCGCCGCGCGCCAACCCGCCCGCCGCTTGCAGGGAGCCCGCGCATGAATGCCCTCCGAATCCTGGCCGCCGGCCTGACGGCGTCGTTGCTGCTGGCCGGTTGCGAGAAGCCACCGCCCGACAGCGTGCAGCGCGGCCCGCGCGGTACTGCCATGGTGCAGGTCTACAACCCGGCCACGATGGCCGCCGACGCGTCGCGGCACGAGGCGCCGGAGCCGCTGCCGCCGGCGTCGCCCGACGGCCCCAAGGCCAGCGAGGTCTACCAGAACGTGAAGGTGCTGGGCCATCTCAGCGTCGCCGAGTTCACCCGCACCATGGTCGCGATGACGAACTCGGTCGCCCCCAAGCAGGGCTGCGTGCACTGCCACAGCGCCAACTTCGCCGACGACTCGCTCTACCCCAAGGTGGTGGCGCGGCGCATGCTGCAGATGACGCAGGGCATCAACGAGCGCTGGCAGTCGCACGTCGGCGCCACCGGCGTCACCTGCTACACCTGCCACCGGGGCCAGAACGTGCCGCCCGAGGTCTGGTTCAAGCCGCTGCCCGACGCGCGTGCCAACACCTATGCCGGCGATCGCGCCGGCCAGAACGCGCCGGCGCAGACGGTGGGCATGAGCTCGTTGCCGGTCGATCCGTTCACACCCTTCCTGCTCGAGGACCGCGAGATCCGGGTCGGCGCGCAGACCGCGCTGCCGACCGGCAACCGCCAGTCGACCAAGCAGGCTGAGTGGACCTACGGGCTGATGATGCACATGAGCAAGTCGCTCAACGTCAACTGCACGCAGTGCCACAACAGCCGCAGCTTCTCCAGCTGGGGCGGCGAGAGCTCGCCGCCGCGCCTGACCGCCTGGCACGGCATCCGCATGTCGCGGGAGCTGAACCGCGACTACCTGGAGCCGCTGACGTCGACCTTCCCGGCGAACCGCCTCGGCCCCACCGGCGATGTCGCCAAGGTGAACTGCGCCACCTGCCACCAGGGCGCGCACAAGCCGCTGTTCGGTGCGCAGATGGCGGTCCATCACCCGGAGTTCCTCAAGACCTCGCCGGCGGCGGCGGCCTCGGCGGCCAGCGCGGCGATCAGCGCCGCCGACCTGCAGCTGACGGCACCGCTGCGCCAGGGCGCGGCAGCCGCCACCGTGGCTCCGGCCGAAACCGCCGTTCGCTAGCCGGCCGGCAGCGGCCGGGCCTCGGCCAGCACCAGCTCGACCAGGGCCTGGGTGGCGGCCAGATCCAGCCAGCGCGGTGCCGGGGCGGGCGGTGCCGCATCCGACGCCACGGCGACGATGCCCGGCCAGTCCGGCCAGAGCATGGGCTTGCCGACCTCGGCGCGCCAGACCTCGAGCTTCGGGAACTCGCCGGACTTGAAGCCCTCGACCAGCAGCAGGTCGCAACCCTGGATGCGCGGCAGCAGTTCCTGAAGCGTGGGTTCGGCCTCGTCGCGCAGCTCGTGCATCAAGGCCCAGCGCGTGCGACCGAGCAGCAGCACCTCCTGGCAGCCGGCGTCGCGCAGCCGGTGACTGTCCTTGCCCGGGCGGTCGACCTCGATGTCCTTGTGGCTGTGCTTGAGGATGGACACGCGCAGCCCGCGCGCGACCAGCGCCGGGATCAGGCGCTCCAGCAGCGTGGTCTTGCCCATGCCGGAGCGGCCGGCGATGCCGAATACCTTCATGGCGGCATTGTGATGTGGCGCAACCCGGCGCTCGGCGATGCGACGCAGAATGCCCGCCATGAAACCCCATGCTTGGCGCGACGCCCGCCTGGCCACCAAGATCGGTGTGCTGGGCGCCGCGCTATTGCTGGCGGCGCTGGCGTCGATCGGCGCCACGCTGTGGATCAGCTGGCAGCTGGTCGGCGGCGCCGCCGCCGTCAACGAGGCCGGCCGCCTGCGAATGCAGACCTGGGAGCTGACCCATGTCAGCGCGCATGGCGAGGCGGCGCAGGCCCAGCAGCTGCGCGATCGCATCGACGCGTCGCTGGCCCTGCTGGCCCGGGGTGAGCCGTCGCGCCCGCTGTTCCTGCCGCGTGATGCCGAAACCCAGGCGCAGCTGCAGGCCGTTGACACAGCATGGCGCGCCGTGCGCGGTACCCCCATCAGCGACGTCGAGGCCCGCGCGCTGGTGACGCAGATCGACACGCTGGTCAGCCGCGTCGAGGCGCGCATCGCCGGCTGGACCGCGATCCTGTCGTCGCTGCAGCTGGCGCTGCTGCCGCTGGCCATCGTCGGCTGCGTCGGCCTGCTGGTGGCGTCGCGGGTGCTGGTGTTCCTGCCGGTGGACCGGCTGCGCAGCGCGCTGCGCGCGCTGGAGAACGGCGACCTCAGCGCCCGCGTGCCGGTGCGCAACCGCGACGAGCTCGGCGAGGTCGCCGAGGGCTTCAACGCCATGGCCGAGCGCCTGGGCGCCGCCTACCGCGGCATGGAGCTGCAGGTGCGCGAGCGCACCGCCGACCTGCGCTCCGAGCAGCGCCGCCTGACCCTGCTCTACGAGGCCAGCGCGTTTGCCGCCCAAGTCGAGTCGACCGACGCGCTGGCGGCGGGCTTTGCCGAGCGCCTGCGCCGCGCCGCCGCGGCCGACGCGGTCATCGTGCGCTGCCTGGATCCGCGTCGCGAGCGTATGGTGCTGCTGGCGTCGCAGGGCCTGCCGCCGGGCATGATGGACGCCGAGCGCTGCCTGGCCAAGGGCGACTGCCATTGCGGCGCGCCGGAGCCGGTGGCGCGGGTGATCCGCATCGAGCCGGCGAGCGACTACGGCTCGCATTGCCACAAGGCCGGCTTCAGCGCGGTGGTCGCGGTGGCGCTGCGCCTGCATGGCGAGGTGGTCGGCGAGGTCGATCTGCTGTACCGCGACGCGCCGCAGCTGCTGCCGGCCGACCGCGAGCTGCTCGACAGCCTGGCCGCCCACCTGTCCAACGCCATTGAGCGCCTGCGCGCCGCCGCGCTGCAGCGCGAGGCCGCCATCGCCGAGGAGCGCGCGATGCTGGCGCGCGAGCTGCACGACTCGATCGCCCAGGGCCTGGCGTTCACGAAGATCCAGGTGCAGCTGCTGCGCCAGGCGCAGGCGGCGGGGCGCAGCGACGAGGCCGCCAAGCTGCTTGACGAGGTCGAGCTCGGCATCAAGGAAAGCACCGCCGACGTGCGCGCGCTGCTGCTGCATTTCCGCACCCGCACCGACGGCGACGACCTCGTGCCGGCGCTGCAGCAGACCCTGCACAAGTTCCGCCTGCAATCGGGGCTGGCCGCCGAGCTGGAGGTGCGCGGCCATGGCGCGCCGCTGCCGGCCGACCAGCAGGTGCAGCTGCTGCACGTGGTGCAGGAGGCGCTGTCCAACATCCGCAAGCACGCCGGCGCACAGACCGTAAAGCTGGTCGTCGAGCAGCAGCCGCAGTTCAGCATCGAGGTGCAGGACGACGGCCGCGGCTTCGACGTCGCCGCCGGTGCGCCCGACGACAGCCATGTCGGCCTGCGCATCATGCGCGAGCGCGCCGAGCGCGTCGGCGCCGTCGTCGACATCCGTTCCGAACCCGGCAGCGGCACGCGCGTGCGCGTCGCGCTGCCGCAAGCCCTGGCCCTGACTGCATGAGCCCCTCGCCGATCCGTGTCCTCGTCGTCGACGACCACACCCTGTTCCGCCGCGGCCTGATCGCGCTGCTGTCCACGCAGGCCCAGCTGCAGGTCGTCGGCGAGGCCGGTGACGCCAGCAGCGCCGAGCGTCTCGCCGCCGAGCTGAAGCCGCAGGTCATCCTGCTCGACAACCACCTGCCCGGCGTCAGCGGCGTGCAGGCGCTGCCGGCGATCAAGGCCGCCGCGCCGCAGGCCCAGGTGCTGATGCTGACGATGAGCGAGTCCGAGGCCGATCTCGGCGCCGCGCTGCGCGCCGGCGCCTGCGGCTACCTGTTGAAGACGGCGGACAACGCCGAGCTGACGAACGCCATCGAGCGCGCGGTGCGCGGCGTGTCGAGCTTCAGCGCCGAGATGGCCGGCAAGCTGGCGACCGCGTTCCGCCACGAGGCGGAGGCCGCCGCCCCGCCCCCGCCGGATCCGTTCGCGCTGCTCTCGCCGCGCGAGCGCGAGATCCTCGACCTGATCGCCCGCGGCGACTCCAACAAGGAGATCGCCCGCGAGCTCGGCATCGCCGAGACCACGGTGAAGATCCATGTGCAGCATCTGCTGCGCAAGCTGGAGCTGGATTCGCGCGTGCAGGCCGCGGTGCTGGTGACGCAGCACAAATCCGCCTGAGCGGCCAAGGCCTCCTCAGGCCGAAAGGTGCAGTTCCGGATGCAGGCCGGCGCGGGCCGCCAGCGTGAGCAGCATGTCCAGGCTGAAGTCCTCGACCTTGCCCTTGATGAGACGGGACACGCGGGGCTGCGTGATGCCCAGGCGCCGCGCCGCCTCGGCCTGCGTCCAGCCCTGCGCTTTCAGCTGCTGGGCCATGCGGATCATCACTTCGGCACGCAGCTTCATCACCTCGGCCTCGGCGGGGTCGAACCCCAGGTCCAGGAAGACGTTGCCGCTGCCTTCGGTGATGCGGATGTCCTTGTCGCTCATTTCTTCAGTGCTCCGATCAATTTGCGATACCGGTCTGCCGCCAGCGCGATGTCGTGCTGCGGCGTTTGCTGCGTCTTCTTCTCAAAGGCGTGCAGCACGTAGACCGCATCGGCGAGCTTGGCGACATAGATGACCCTGAACGCGCCATGGGCCGCGTCGCGGTAGCGAATCTCGTACACCCCTGCACCGACGGTCTTCATCGGTTTGAAGTCGCTGGGCTCACCGCCGTACTGCACGGTCATCAGCTCCAGGCCCAGCGCATGCCGGACTTCGCTGGGCATGGCGCGCAATTCCCTTTGACTGGAATCGACGAACCGTAGCGGCTTCATGACGGCTGGAGTATGTCAGAACTTGCATAAACGGGGCAGCTAGTTCTTTCGGACGAGGGCAGGGCGCCCGCCCTCGCTCCAGCGGCGCGCCAAGGCCTGATCCTCCGGTGAATGGGCGGGGCCAGTCCCCCCGGACACAGTCCTCAGCATCCCCACTGAGGAGCTCCCCGCATGAACGCGCCCGCTGCCCCCATCGACCGCAAGGCCTGGTCGGTGCTCATCGTCAGCACCCTGGCCTTCACCGTCTGCTTCATGGTCTGGATGATGTTCGGCGTCATCGGCATCCCGATCAAGAAGCAGCTCGGCCTCAACGCCACCGAGTTCGGCCTGCTCACCGCGATGCCGGTGCTGACCGGCTCGCTGATCCGCGTGCCGCTGGGCATCTGGACCGACCGCTACGGCGGCCGCATCGTGATGACCCTGCTGATGGCGATCACCGTGCCGGCGATCTGGCTGATGGCCTACGCGACTGCCTACTGGCACTTCCTCGTCATCGGCCTGTTCGTCGGCCTGGCGGGCGGCAGCTTCTCGGTCGGCACGCCGTACGTGGCGCGGTGGTTCCCCAAACAACGCCAGGGCATGGCGATGGGTGTCTACGGCGCCGGCAACTCCGGCTCGGCGGTGAACAAGTTCGTCGCTCCGGCGCTGCTCGTCGCCTTCGGTTGGACCATGGTGCCGCAGGTCTACGCGGCCATCATGGCCGGCACCGTGCTGCTGTTCTGGTTCTTCAGCCACAGCGACCCCAAGCACCTGGTGCCGAGCAACGTCAAGTTCAGCGACCAGCTCAAGCTGCTGAAGGACCCCAAGGTGCTGAAGTACTGCCAGTACTACAGCATCGTGTTCGGCGGCTACGTGGCGCTGGCGCTGTGGATGGTGCAGTACTACGTCGGCGAGTACGGGCTGGACATCCGCGTGGCCGCGCTGCTGGCCGCCTGCTTCAGCCTGCCCGGCGGCGTGCTGCGCGCGGTCGGCGGCGTGCTGTCCGACAAATACGGCGCGCACAAGGTCACCTGGTGGGTGATGTGGGTGAGCTGGATCTGCCTGTTCCTGCTCAGCTACCCGCAGACCGAATTCACCGTGGCCACCATTGACGGGCACAAGACCTTCTTCATCGGCCTGAACGTCTACACCTTCACCGCCATCATGGGTGTGCTTGGCGTCGCCTGGGCCTTCGGCAAGGCCTCGGTCTTCAAGTACATCAGCGACGACTACCCGCAGAACATCGGCGCCATCAGCGGCATCGTCGGCCTGGCCGGCGGCCTCGGCGGCTTCGTGCTGCCCATCCTGTTCGGCGCGCTGCTGGACTTCACCGGCATCCGCTCCTCCGCCTTCATGTTCATGTACGGCGTGGTCTGGGTCTCGCTGATCTGGATGTACTGGACCGAGGTGCGCAAGACCGAGGTGATGGGCAAGAACGCCCCCGAATTCCACCTGGCCGGATGACACCCACCCCGTACCGGCTACGCCGGCCCCCTCAAGGGGGCGCCACCAGTGGCCCGGCAAAGCCGGTTCCACGGTGGCCGCTTGATGAACCGATTCCTGCGTCGCGATTCGCGCGAAACGCAAAGGAGAACTGAAATGAACAAGACTGCTACTGCAGCAAGCGGCGCTGACATCCAGGACTGGCGCCCCGAGGACGAGCAATTCTGGGAAAGCACCGGCAGGCGCATCGCCTACCGCAACCTCTGGATCTCGATCCCGGCCCTGCTCTGCGGCTTCGCCGTCTGGGGCATGTGGGGAATCATCGCGGTGCAGATGCTGAACCTGGGCTTCCCCTTCACCCAGGCCGAGCTGTTCACGCTCACGGCGATCGCCGGCATCTCCGGCGCCACCATGCGCATCCCGGCCAGCTTCCTGATCCGCATGGCCGGTGGCCGCAACACCATCTTCCTGACCACCGCCATGCTGCTGGCCCCGGCCATCGGAACCGGCATCGCGCTGCAGCACAAGGACTGGCCGCTGTGGGCGTTCCAGCTGATGGCGCTGTGGTCGGGCGTGGGCGGCGGCAACTTCGCCAGCTCGATGTCCAACATCAGCACCTTCTTCCCCAAGCGCCTGCAGGGCACGGCCCTGGGCCTGAACGCGGGCCTCGGTAACTTCGGCGTGACGACGATGCAGGTCGTCATCCCGCTGGTGATGACCGTGGGCTTCTTCGGCTTCAGCGGCGAGGCCATGCTGCTGGTGAAGGACAGCGGCTGGATCTTCGGCAAGATCCCCGCCGGCACGCCGACCTGGATCCAGAACGCCGGCTTCGCCTGGCTGATCTCGCTGGTGCCGCTGGCCATCCTCTGCTGGTTCGGCATGAACAACCTGAAGACGGTGACGCCGGCCGCCGGTCACCCGCTGATGGCGTTCCTGAAGATCGCCTACCTGTACTCGCTGGCCTTCATCCCGACCATCGGCATGCTCTACCTCTACCTGCCCAAGCCGACGGGACTCGGGCTCTTGAGCATGTGGATCGCGATCCCGCTGGACATCTGCGCCGCGCTGCTGGTGATGCGCCTGGCCGCCTTCGGCGCGATGAAGGAGAACGTCGCCAAGCAGTTCGCGATCTTCCGGAACAAGCACACCTGGAGCCTGACCGCCCTCTACGTGGTCACCTTCGGCAGCTTCATCGGCTTCTCGATGGCCCTGCCGCTGGCGATCACGGTGATCTTCGGCTTCCAGCATGTGCCGGATGCCGCCGGCGTGCTGACGCACACGCTGAAGAACCCCAACGCGCCGTCGGCGCTGACCTATGCGTGGATCGGGCCCTTCGTGGGTGCCGCCATCCGGCCGATCGGCGGCTGGATCTCGGACAAGGTCGGCGGCTCCATCGTCACGCAGGTGATCTCGGCCGTGATGGTGTTCGCTTCCGTTGCGGTTGGCTACGTGATGCAGCAGGCCTACGGCTCGGCGACGCCGGAGCAGTACTTCCCGACCTTCATGGGCCTGATGGTGCTGCTGTTCGCGGCCAGCGGCGTGGGCAATGGCTCGACGTTCCGCTCGGTGGGGGTCATCTTTGACCGCACGCAGGCGGGGCCGGTGCTGGGGTGGACCTCGGCGGTGGCGGCGTATGGGGCCTTCATTGCGCCGGTCCTGATCGGTGAGCAGATCAAGGCGGGGTCGCCGCAGGTGGCGTTCTATGGGTTCGCGGCGTTCTACGCGGTGTGCCTAGTGTTGAACTGGTGGTTCTATCTGCGCAAGGGCGCGGAGATCAAGAACCCTTGATGCGCGCTTGACCGATTCGAAGGTCTCTGCGTGACAGCCCGCCCGGAGTTCGCCCGGGCGGGCGACCTACTTTTGGCTTGACCCAAAAGTAGGCAAAAGGTCAAGCCCCGACTGCGCTCGCCCTACGCCTTCGGCTTCGGGTTCCCTGTGCTGCTCAGAACCCAGGGGCCGCGCAGAACTCGCGGCGCTCACCTTCGGTTCGCTCTGCTCAAACAAACTGCGCGAGCCAGTTCACGTGTCGCGCCTTCGGCGCGAGCCCCTGAGTTCTTGCGCTGCTCGGCGGCGCAGAGGGGCAGGCCCCAACAGCCGAACAGCCAACAGCCGGACTTCAGCCTTGAGACTTCTCCGGCCAGAGCGGACTAGAGGAAAAAGGCAAGGCCTGACACCGAGCCACTGAGTCACGACCGGTGAACCTGATCCTCGGCGTGCTCATCGCCGGCTACGGCGCCTGGTCCCTGCTCGGGAGCTGACGGCCCGCCGGCGGGCAGCGGCGTGCGCTCAGGCGGCGCCGCCTTCGGCGACCAGCAACTCGTCGCCCTGGCTGGCCACCAGCGACGGCCGGCCGACGACCAGCGGGTCCACGGCGCCGATCGTCTTGCGGTCCTTGTTCGCGTAGGGCAGCCGCTGCAGCAGGAAGCGCATGCAGTTGAGCCGCGCGCGCTTCTTGCAGTCGCTCTTGATGACGGTCCATGGCGCGTCCGAGGTGTCGCAGTGCAGGAACATGGCTTCCTTGGCGGCGGTGTAGTCGTCCCATTTGCCCAGCGAGGCCAGGTCGACCGGGCTGAGCTTCCACTGCTTGAGCGGATGCGCCTGGCGCTCCTTGAAGCGACGGCGCTGCTCGGCCTGGCTGACCGAGAACCAGAACTTGAACAGGTGCACGCCGCTGCGCGCCAGGTGGCGCTCGAATTCCGGCGCCTGGCGCATGAACTCCTGGTACTCGGTCTCGCTGCAAAAACCCATCACCCGCTCGACGCCGGCGCGGTTGTACCAACTGCGGTCGAACAGCACGATCTCGCCGGCGGTGGGCAGGTGCTGGATGTAGCGCTGGAAGTACCACTGGCCGCGTTCGACCTCGCTGGGTTTTTCCAGTGCCACCACGCGCGCGCCGCGCGGGTTCAGGTGTTCCATGAAGCGCTTGATGGTGCCGCCCTTGCCGGCGGCGTCGCGGCCCTCGAACAGGACGACGACCCGCGCGCCGGTCTCCTTGACCCAGGCCTGCAGCTTCAGCAGCTCGACCTGCAGCCGGTACTTGTCGCGCTCGTAGCGCCTGCGCGAGAGCAGGTTGCGGTAGGGGTAGCGGCCGTCGCGCCACTTCGGGTGCAACTCGGTGTCCGGGTCGACGCCGCTGCTGGGCAACGGGTCGTCGGTTTCGCGGCGGAACAGGGACTGGCGCAGCTCGCGGGCTTCGTCGGGCGAGGCGCCGTCGATCAGGGCGCGCAACTGGTTCAGGGTCTCCTGCGGCGCCGGCTTGGTCAGCAGCGCTTCGAGCAGTTCACGCGCGACCGCCTGCTGACGCACCTGGGTGCGCAACGCGGCGCGCTGCATGCGCTCAGCCTGCTGGCCGCTGAGCACCACATCGCCCTGCTCAGCATGGCGAACCAAGGGCTTGCGCGGCGTCGGGGTACGGCGGCGGGTGGGGGCTGGGGTGCTGGGCATTGGTCTGGCGGGTGGGGTGGGGCAAAGGCAAATGCTCGGTCAGCCGGTGTGGGATTGCTTTGCGCGGTGTCAAAGCGGTCAGCGCGGCCGTGCGGTGAGCTAGGTCGCCGGACGAACCGGGCTGGTGAGGCACAGGCTGAAGAGCCCGACTGCGCTCGCCCTTACGCCTTCGGCTTCAGGGTTCCCTGCTGCCAGCGCCAGAGGCGCTGTCCTTCGGCAGGCACGAACAGCCCACCGAGCCATTCGTGTCCGTCCTCAGTTGCTCGGCGGCGCAGAGGGGCGGGCCCCAACAGCCGAACAGCCAACAGCCGGACCTCAGCTGAGCGACTTCTGCGGTCGCGTGGCTCAGGGCCAAAAGGCAAGGCATGACACCGAGACACCGCCGAGACACCTAAAGGAGCCCTGAGAATGCCCACAACGGGAGGGGGAATCCATGCGCGAGAGAAGGTTTTGGCTCGGCGTTTTTGTCTCTGGTGCCTGGCTGAGTTGGATGTGCTGGCAGGTGTACTGCATTGGCCTCCCTAAGGCACTGAGCGAGCAAGGCGACTTTTTTGCTGGCTTCTTTGCACCGCTCGCCTTTCTCTGGTTGGTGATTGGATACCTTCAGCAGGGAGATGAGCTGAGGCAAAGTACGGAAGCTCTAAAGCTGCAGGCGAAAGAGTTGAAACACTCTGTCGAGCAGCAGACGTTGCTTGTCGCTGCATCTCGAAAACAGATTGAGCAGGACGCAGATGCGCTGAAGGCAGAGCGCGAGGTTCAGCATCGAAGAGCTCAACCGGTCTTTTCTTTCTTGTTGGGCGAGGCTTTGAGCGATGGGACCAAGACAACGGTTCACCTTGCCGTGAAGAATTCCGGACAACTTGCCAGGGACGTCTTAATCACCCAAGACGGGGACACTGAGATTGGCAGAGAAGCACATTTGCCGGCGGGAGAGAACGTCACGGCGACCCTCATCCTGACACCGGGGCAAGAAACGGAAGTGCAAGTTAGCTACGTGGACATCAATGGCTCATTGGAATCAGTCACTCACTGGTTCGGTGTCTTTGGCGGTCAGCCACAGATGACATCCCAGCTGTGGGAGTCTGGCGAGTAGTCGTGATGACCTGAGTCACGTATCTCGCAACGAAATTGGAGCTTTTGAGGATGGGTGCAAACATCGTGTACGCATTGGCGGTGCTTTGCTACGCACTTGCTTTGGTCCGTATCGGAGAGACGATTTCGTGGAGTCCACGGGTACTTGCGATCCATCTCGAATTGACGCCTGTCGGATCGTTGATCGAGTGGGGTTTCATGCTGCTTCCTGGTGCATTGCTCCACGCAGTCGCGTTGAAGTTGTACCGGCGTACTTACGGTCCGGACTTGGTTGCCGAGCCGATCGTTGCCGGGGCGCGTGCCTCAACTTTGGGCTGGCTACAGCGTGTCGTTGCACGTAACAGATCCCTAGTGATTGGCATTGGCGTTGTCGTGAGCGCTATCGGAGTCCTAGGCAGCTTGAGCTATTTCTCCGCTCATGAGCGATGTGTGCGTGCTCACATTGAGGCGGAGTACCTGAAGTACGCTGATTCAGCTGACGCGGAGGCTGGCAGGCACATTCGAATGATCCTCGAAGCAGATGCAAGAAAACAGTGTGCGAACTAGCAGCGGGTGGCTCGGGAGGTCTCCAGGCTAGGGAGCTAGGAGTAAGGGGCTAGGAGGGTCTAGGTGCCAGCCCTTGCCTTTTGCCTGCCTTCGCATGGGTCGCCTTAGGCTGCCAGGAGTTCATGTCGCGGGGATCGAGTGGCTAGCGGTGGAAACCGGTACAGGTTGCTCGCGAGCGCCTTGTGGTCGCCGTACTCCGTCGCTTGCATCGGACGGCGGGCTGCGGTCTCGGTGTCAGATACCGGCGGGCTAGGTGTCCGGCCTTGCCTTTTGCCCCCTGAGTCGCGCAGTCCAACGAAGTCCTTCAGCTGAGGTCCGGCTGTTGGCTGTTCGGCTGTTGGGGTCCGCCCCTCTGCGCCGCCGAGCAGCGCAAGAACCCAGGGGCTCGCGCCGCAGGCGCGACAAGTGAACTGGCTCGCGCAGTTTGTTTGAGCAGAGCGAACCGAAGGTGAGCGCCGCGAGTTCTGCGCGGCCCCTGGGTTCTGAGCAGCACAGGGAACCCGCTTGGCCGCAGGCCAAGCGGGCGAGCGCAGTGTGGGCTTGACCTTTTGGGTCCTTTTGGGTCAAGCCAAAAGGACCTCAGCTGCCGGGCCGAGACCCGGCGGGCTCTCGCGCAGCGAACCAGCCGCACGTAGTTCCAAAGAACGATGCCCCGCTCGGAATGCCTCGTCATTCCGCGCCCCTCCACCCGCCCCGCCGATGGATACCCGCCGCGCCCCCCGCTCGCGAGCATCCATGCCATGCGCTCGCAGGCCGTCCCCGTCACCTGGAATCCGGAAGACCCGGAGGACTGGGAGCTGCGCGGCCGGCAGCTGGCGCTGCAGAACCTCGGCTTCACGATCCCCGCGCTGGCGCTCTCGTTCGCCGTTTGGATGCTCTGGTCGGTGCTCGTCGTGCACCTGCCCGCCGCCGGTTTCCGCTACAGCACCAACCAGCTGTTCTGGCTCAGCGCGCTGCCGGCGCTCTGCGGCGCCACGCTGCGCATCTTCTACGGCTTCGCCGTGCCCCTGGTCGGCGGGCGGCGCTGGACGGCGCTCTCCACCGCCAGCCTGCTGATCCCCGCCGCCGGCATCGCGATTGCGGTGCAAGACCCCGCCACGCCCTATGAGTGGATGGTCGTGCTGGCGCTGCTTTGCGGCCTGGGCGGCGCCAACTTCGCCAGCGGCATGGCCCATGTCTCCGCCTGCTTCCCGGCGCGCGAGCAGGGCAGGGCGCTGGGCGTCGGCGCCGGCTTTGCCCACCTCGGCGTCGGCCTGGTGCAGTGGGCCGTGCCCACGGTCATCGCGCTCGACCTCATGGGCCTGCCCTCGCAGGCCGAGAGCGGGCTGTGGCTGGCCAATGCCGGCCTGGTCTGGCTGCCGCTGATCGCGGCCAGCAGCCTGGCCGCCTGGTTCGGCATGCACGACCTACCAGCCAGCAGCGCGGCACTGGCCGAGCAGGCGCTGATGTTCACGCGCCGGCACAGCTGGCTGATGAGCTGGCTCTACCTCGGCAGCTTCGGCAGCTTCATCGGCTTTGCCGCCGCCTACCCGCTGCTGCTGCGCAGCCAGTTCCCCGACTTCCACGCGGCGCAGCAGCTGGTCTGGATCGGGCCGCTGCTCGGCGCCATCGCCAGGCCGCTGGGCGGCTGGGCGGCCGACGACTTCGGCGGCGCGCGCATCAGCCTGGGCTGCTTCGTGGCGCTGCTGCTCGGTAGCGCCGGCGTGCTCGCCAGCCTCAGCGGCGCCGGCAACTCGGTGCTCTTCGTCGCCAGCTTCGTGCTGCTGTTCATTGCCGCCGGCGTCGCCAATGGCAGCACCTTTCGCATGATCCCGCTGGGCTTTCTGCGCGGGGCCGCGCAGGCCCGCCGCCCAGAGGCCATGGCGCAGGGCGCCGCGGCGCTGGGCCTGTGCTCGGCCATCGGTGCGTATGGCGGCTTCTTCATTCCCAAGAGCTTCGGCAGCGCCATCGCGCTGACCGGCGACCCCACCGCCGCGCTGCTCTGTTTCCTCGCGTTCTACCTGAGCTGCATCGCCATCTGCGGGTGGGTCTACGCGCGGCCGAACGCCCCTCTTTCCTGCTAACCGGAGATTCACTCCATGTCCCACTTCCTGGACCGATTGACCGCCTTCCAGCTGCCGAAGGAAAGCTTCGCCGCCGGCCACGGCGTGACCACCGGCGAAGACCGCACCTGGGAGGATGCCTACCGCAACCGCTGGGCCCACGACAAGATCGTGCGCAGCACGCATGGCGTGAACTGCACGGGGTCCTGCTCGTGGAAGATCTACGTGAAGGGCGGCATCGTCACCTGGGAGACCCAGCAGACCGATTACCCGCGCACCCGCGCCGACCTACCTAACCACGAACCGCGCGGCTGCGCCCGCGGCGCCAGCTACAGCTGGTACCTCTACAGCGCGAACCGCGTGAAGTACCCGATGGTGCGCGGCCGCCTGCTCAAGCGCTGGCGCGAGGCCAAGGCCGTTGCGCGTGACCCGGTTGCCGCCTGGGCCCTGATCCAGGGCGACGAGGCCGCGCGCCGCGACTACCAGCAGCTGCGCGGCATGGGCGGCTTTGTACGCTCCACCTGGGACGAGGTCAACGAGCTGATCGCCGCGGCCAATGTCGACACGATCAAGCAGCATGGCCCGGACCGCGTGATCGGCTTCTCGCCGATCCCGGCGATGTCCATGGTCTCCTACGCCGCCGGCAGCCGTTACCTGAGCCTGATCGGCGGCGTCTGCATGAGCTTCTACGACTGGTACTGCGACCTGCCGCCGGCCAGCCCGCAGATCTGGGGCGAGCAGACCGACGTGCCCGAGTCGGCCGATTGGTACAACAGCAACTACATCATTGCCTGGGGCAGCAACGTGCCGCAGACGCGCACCCCGGACGCGCACTTCTTCACCGAGGTGCGCTACAAGGGCGCGAAGACGGTGGCGGTGACGCCCGACTACTCCGAGGTCGCCAAGCTCGCCGACCTCTGGCTGCACCCCAAGCAGGGCACCGATGCGGCGCTGGCGATGGCGATGGGCCATGTCGCGCTCAATGAGTTCTATTTCAAGCAGCGCAGCTCCTACTTCGACGACTACGCGCGCCGCTACACCGACCTGCCGCTGCTCGTCATGCTGGAGGAGCAGACCCTGCCCGATGGCCGCAAGACCCGCGTGCCGTCGCGCTACCTGCGCGCCAGCGATCTGCAGGGCCAGATGGGGCAGAGCAACAACCCCGAGTGGAAGACGCTCGCCTTTGACGACAGCGGCCGCCTGGTGCTGCCCAACGGCTCGATCGGTTTCCGCTGGGGGGCCGAGGGCCGCGACGACACGGGCAAGTGGAATCTCGAAAACAAGGAGGCTCAGGCTGGCACCGAGGTGCGGCTCAAGCTGTCGCTGGTCGAGGACGGTGAGCAGCCGAACGAGTTGACCGAGGTTGCGTTCCCGTACTTCGCCGGCACGGCCAGCGCCCACTTCACGCCGAACCCGCAGCTGGACGGCGTCAGCCACCATGCCCGCGTGCCGGCCACCCGCTTGCAGACGAATGAGGGCGAGGTGTGGGTCGCGACCGTGTTCGACCTGCAGGCCGCGCAGTACGGCATCAACCGCGGCTTCGGCAGCGGCGCCAAGGATTACGACGACAACGCGCCCTACACGCCCGCCTGGCAGGAGGCCATCACGGGCGTGCCGCGCGCGCAGGTGATCCGCGTCGGCCGCGAGTTCGCCGAGAACGCGCACAAGACTAAAGGGCGCTCGATGATCATCATCGGCGCGGCGATGAACCACTGGTACCACTGCGACATGAACTACCGCGGTGTCATCAACCTCCTGATGATGTGCGGTTGCATCGGCCAGAGCGGTGGTGGCTGGGCGCATTACGTGGGCCAAGAGAAGCTGCGGCCGCAGACCGGCTGGGTGCCGCTGGCGTTCGCCACCGACTGGGTGCGCCCGCCGCGCCAGCAGAACAGCACCAGCTTCTTCTACGCGCACACCGACCAGTGGCGCTACGAGAAGCTCGATGTCAACGAGGTGCTGTCGCCCTTGGCCACGGCGGCCGACAAGGCCGAGTTCAACGGCAGTCTGATCGACTGCAATGTGCGCGCCGAGCGCATGGGCTGGTTGCCCAGCGCGCCGCAGCTCAAGACCAATCCGCTGCAGGTGGTGAAGGACGCCGCTGCGGCGGGGATGAACCCCAAGGACTACGTGGTGCAGGCCCTTCGCGACGGCAGCCTGCAGATGAGCTGCGAGGACCCGGACGCGCCGCAGAACTGGCCGCGCAATATGTTCGTCTGGCGCTCGAACCTGCTGGGCTCCAGCGGCAAGGGCCATGAGTACTTCTGCAAGCATTTGCTCGGCACCGAGAACGGCGTGCAGGGCAAGGACCTGGGTGCCGACGACGCCAAGCCGCGCGAGGTGCGCTGGCACGCGCAGGCACCGCAGGGCAAGCTGGACCTGCTGGTGACCCTGGACTTCCGCATGAGCACGACCTGTCTGTACTCGGACATCGTGCTGCCGACCGCGAGCTGGTACGAGAAGAACGACCTCAACACCAGCGACATGCACCCGTTCATCCACCCGCGGTCGGCCGCCATCGACCCGGTCTGGCAGGCGCGCAGCGACTGGGAGATCTACAAGGGCTTCGCCAAGGCGTTCAGCGAGGTCTGCGTCGGCCACCTCGGCAAGGAAACCGAGGTGGTGCTGAG
>Ga0164290_1001074_pt1 | contig 55297 bp, 45 predicted proteins | sample Micstemetagenome_FD_108782 | JGI IMG/M metagenome (GOLD analysis project Ga0164290, IMG submission 108782) | Contaminated culture microbial community from soil near Moab, Utah, USA - Microcoleus steenstrupii SON62 (Illumina Assembly) | ecosystem: Environmental > Terrestrial > Soil > Soil crust...
AGTTATGGAGTATACTCAATTTTAGAAGATAAAAAACGAAATCTGTGGCTCACTACTGACAGGAATGGCGTGTTCTGTTATGATGGAAAAACATTTAAAAATTTTACCATGAAGGACGGTCTGATCAACGATTCAGTTTTTAGTATTTTAGAAGACAAGGCCGGAAATCTTTGGTTCGGCACCAGGGGCTTTGGCTTGAGTCGTTACGATGGAAAAACGTTTACCAGTTATTAGGAGAGTGGCGCTAAGCCTGAATTGTTGTTTTTCTTAGTTTCTATCACAACTCCTGGGTCTGCATAATTCTGTGAAAATAAAATACCGGAAAATCAGTAATGAAGCAGGCCATGGGAAAGTACAATTCGATGATTAGGGACTATATTGTACTTTTTCCAATGAGTTGCAATACTTACCAATATGTCAATGAGGCAATAATAATTTATAAGCCGCTGAAAGGTTAAAAGGGTCATTTGATACGAACCATCGCGTATTTGTTATGATCAAATCTTCGGTCGGGTAAATTACAGGTAACTTGGCGGGGCTCAGTCAGTGGATTGGTTATGCTTCTGAAAGTCTATGAACGTGACGTTGATAATTTTATTTCTATGCTTCATCCTGACCTCCTGCTTACCGCCAAAAATTAGAATAGATGTAATTAATGTTGGCAAAGATATGACCTTTGTTTTAGACCGAACATGGGTAATGTCTACAGGGTATGTAAAAATAAGGCCATAGGCATACCTTTGTGATTCTGCCTAAATCAGACTTTTTTATCCTTCCGTAAATGGAGGTACCAACAGTTCTCACTTTAAGCTTCCCAGAGGCGACGAAAGTGCTGTGCGGATTCATACGGATCATTACAACAATATCCTGATCATCAAATACAAGGCAAAGAAAGCCAGGAGCGGGCACTTAGTGTTGAACGGGTAAATCTAGTTGAAACAACGCTTAGACCTAACCCAACGCCTGTGGTATTTTGGCAGGTTAACTCGTTTCGGATGATCCTGATTAGCGGCCTACGATTGTATAAATCTGCCCTTTCTGTGTAGCGAAAGTAATTTCATTAGCCTGGTTGCTCACTACCTTTAGGCGCTTACCATCCTTAAGGATCGTTACAGGATTTTTTGCCATTAACCGGCATATGCCCCCGTTCGTCGACTTGATTTTTCCGGCCGTAAGTTGGTTATTCTCCCACTGCAGGTCCACGACAAAACCGCCCCTTGCCCGTAACCCGGATACAGAACCTGACGGCCACTCTTTAGGCAGGGCAGGCAACAGGTTAACCACACCCGTATGGCTTTGCAGCAGCATTTCGGCCAGCACGGCCGTTGACCCAAAGGTGCCATCCAACTGATAGGCAGACCCAAAAAAATTGGGGTGAAGACCGTACCTCAACTGGTATTGGTAGTGCTTGTAGGCCTCCTGGGCTTCGCCCAGCCGGAGCCACATCATGCTGATCCAGACGCTCTGCCAGCCGCCGAAGCTCTCCCCGTTCAGGTAACTGCCGTAGCTTTTGTACCGATTGCGGGCTTCCTCCGTTTTCGCATTCGGATTGCCCGCCAACCGGCGTTCCAGCGTCTTACGGGCGGCAGCGTACAGGTCGGGCGTTTGAACGGTAATCTGGTCAGCCGGAAACAGGCCATAGAGGTGCGAAATGTGCCGGTGGCCCAACTCCGGTTCCTTATAATCTTCGATCCATTCCTGGATCCCACCGGTTTGTTTACTGATTTGTACAGGGGCCAGTTGGGCCAGGGCCGTTTGCAGTTCGCGCTTGAAGGCTGGCTCAAAAGGCTTCCCAGGCTTGCTTAACTCGTCGATTGCGCGGAGGCAGTTGGTAAAGAGCTCCCGGCAAATCTGCAGGTCCATGGTGGCCCCGTGCGTAAACTGGTATTGGGTGCCGTCGGCTTTCTCAAATGCATTTTCGGGAGAATGAGAAGGGTTGGTGACCAGCTTACCGGCCATAGGCAGGCCCGCCGGGATGGGTTTCAGGAAGTCCAGGTAAAACTCGGCCGCTCCTTTCATGAGCGGGAAGGCCCGCTTTCGGAGAAAGTCTTGGTCGCCAGAAAACTGATAGTGTTCGTACAGATGGTGGGCCAGCCAACCGCTCCCCATGGGCCACACGCCCACCACCCCATCGGCGGGCGAAGTCCGCCAGAATACGTCGGTCAGGTGATGCACCACCCAGCCCCTGGCGCCGTACATGGAGCGGGCGGTATGTCGTCCGTGAACAGCCAGCGAGTCGATCAACGCAAACAGGGGCTCGTGGCAGTCGGCCAGGTTAGCGGCCTCCGCGGCCATGTAATTCATCTGCAGGTTAATGTTGGTGTGGTAATCCGAGCTCCAGGGCGGGCGCATCGTCTGATTCCAGATGCCCTGTAAATTTGCCGGCAAATCACCCCGGCGCGACGAGGCGATGAGCAGGTATCGCCCATACTGAAACAGCAGCGCCGAGAGGTAAGGGTCGTCGGCCCGGCTGGTTTTAAGCCGGTTCATACGGGCGTCATGGGGTAGCTCCATGGGGTCGCCATTCGGGGAGAGGCTTAGTTTCACCCGGTCAAACAGCGCGCGGTAGTCGGTCAGATGGTTCTGCCAGAGGACCTCAATGGGCTGGGCAATTGCTTTTTGTAACGCCTCGGCGGACCGTTTTTCGGGGTTTGGGGCCGCATAGTCGGTGGCGGCTGTCAGGTACAGGGTTAGCTCATCGGCGTTCGTAATGGTCATCCAGCCGGCGTTATCCACTGATAGCTGGCCGTTGGGAGCAACCGCCTTCAAATCGGCCGCAAAGCGCATCCCAACGGGCTGATTCGTGGTTTCATCGAGCCGGTTAATCCGCCCGCGAAGGAGTAGCCGGTGCGGGTCGGTATCGGAAACGGCCGTGGTAGCGTCCTGCTCGCGTTGCAGTCGGATGCGTACGTTAATGGAACGAGGCTGGGCGCAGGTTAACCGCACCACGATGACCTGAGCGGGATGAGAGGCAAACACCTCCCGCCGGTAGCGTTTACCCTGGTGCTGGTAGCGGGTTACGGCCACGGCGGAATCCAGGCTGAGCCACCGCCGATAGTTCTGATAGGTTGTATCACCCGATGGGTTGAGGTGCTCGATGAAGAGGTCACCCAGTGGCTGATACGGCCGAATTCGAAGGGGCTGGCCCAGCAGCGTTTTGTTGGCCAGTTGCTCAGCCTCGTCGTTTTTTCCGGCAAACATCAGCCGTTGTACCTCAGGCAGGGCGGCTACGGCACCCGGGCTGTCGGAGTTACGGCGGTAGCCATCCCAGATCGTTTCTTCGTTCAGCTGAATCCGCTCCCGCAAAACCCCGCCGAACACCATAGCCCCCATCCGGCCGTTACCCACCGGTAAGGCTTCCACCCAGCCGCGCTTCTCGAAGTGAAAGGTCCGTTGAAACTCCGGGGCATCGTAGCTGAAAACAGCGGGCTGGTAGGCAGGCCGGTCGAACCAGAGCTGCATGGGCTTTTGCTGGGCCGGGCTGACGAACGGCAAGAGGGAAGCCAGGCACCCTAGCAGGTAAAGTCGGTTGAAGGTATTCATCATGGGTCAGAAAGGCAGTAGGGTGGCTTGGTCAGGGCGCTGATTTCTTGGTGGACGCAGGCTTTTCCGCCTCCAGAAAGGACATGAAGCCCATCAGCGCACCCCAGTGGTAAAAGGAATCGCTGCGGTTAAGGGCTTCATTGGGCAGTCTACCCACACCCGATGCGTGGAAGTTTTCCGGTACGCTCCGAGTGGCCCGCCAGTTTTTCAGCAGCAGTTGGTTCGACTTTTCGACCAGCTGCACTCTAGCCTGGGGCAGATCGTACTTTTTCAGCCCCAGATAAACCAGGAAATTCAGCGGAGCCCAGATGCGCCCGCGCCAGTAGTTCTGTTCCTTGAAGGCTGAATCGTTGCGCGCAACGGAGGGCAGTACCCATTCGCCCCAGAATTCATTCGGGTTCAGCAGGTGCTCATTCACCATCCGCCGGGCTTGTTCAGGGGTTGCCACACCGGCCAGCATGGGGTAAAACAGGGTGGGGGATAACCGGGTACTAAACTGCCCCGTATCTGTACGGCGATTCAGGAACATCCCTGTTTCGGCGTGCCAAAGGGTTTGTAGCGCCTTGCTGTAGCTGGCAGCGCGTTGCTGCAGTTCAGCGGCCTCGGTAGTGCGATTCAGTATCTGGGCCAATTCGGCCAGGGCCTTACAGTCAGCGATATACAGGCTGGTCAGGCCTACATCAGCCAGTTGCAGCTGATTGGTTTTTGGGTTAAACGGTACCCCGTCGTACATGGGCGAATTGTCCAGCCCTGATTCATAGGCGGCTCCCTGCCAGCTATGGGCCGCCCCATCGGGCGGTAGTTTGTCTGATCCCCAGCACAGCAGCCCGCCGGTGTCGCGGTGCGTGGGCCACCAGCGGTTCCAGCGCAACAGCCGATCAAAGGTCAGCTCCAGCAGCCACCGGTCCTGGTACTGCCGGTAAAGCTCCCGAACGACCAGACTCCCGACCGGCGGCTGGGATCGGTCCGGTGACCCCAGCCCGCCACCGGCTACGTAATTGGGCACCATACCGAACTTGTCGATGCCTTTTGTCGCTTCCACCACATTGGCGTAGGCTAAGGGCCGATTGTCCAGACCGGCCATGTACGCCGAGAGGTAGGTATCCCAGTCGAAGAGCACGTATTGGCCGCCGAAGAAGGTATTCCAGCAACGACTGACCGGCGCCATGACCCCCCGCAGTTCGGGGTCGTAAATCATATTCCAGGCCAGTGCACTCTGCTGAACTAGGTATGTTTCGCGAAGATTACCCCAGGGGCTTAGCGTTTTCTCAAAGGCGGCCCGCTGCTGACTTACAATCCGCTGAATAGCGTCGAGCGTCCGCGGATTACCCACCGAAACGCCCACCGCGCTGTTGAATGTGAAACTCAGGTGTTTGCCCGTCAGCGGTAAAACTTCCTGCTGGATGGGGGCGGTACCCTGGACCAAAAACCGGCTGCTGCCCACCTGCGCCACTAAACCATTTTTCTGCTCGGTTACGTTTCCCGGCCGATTCCAGAGCATACCCGCTTCCACCACCAGGGAAGGAGGCCGGACCGGTAGTTTCAGGGGAGTAACCAGCAGGACAAGGCCCGTTCCATCGTGGGCACTTTCTACCCGGAACTGCGTCCCTTCCCAGGTTATGGTACATTCGGTATAGCTGCCATCGTAGGCATGATAGCCGGCCACCACCGTTTCCGGGCGCGGCTCCTTCGTGGAGATGTACGCTTCGTGTAAGTACCGATGGGTAGTGATCCCGTTGCTTTTCAGGCCAATGTTTACCGCTAAGCCCTGGGGCAGCAGCACGTGGCTGAGCACACTTTTGGTATTCCAGGTGTTCCAGCCCGCCCCCAGCTTGGTCTGTAGTTCACGGTACTGCTGTTCTGAGCTGGCCGTTTGTGCAGCAGCCCCGTAAGTCGTGAGCAACAGCAGGAGCAAATGGAAGGAGCGGGAAAGCATGACTACACCCATGTTTACGATAGAGCCTTTAATCAGCTTAGACCGGACTGCCCGGAATTTACTTGACCAGTGCTTAATTAAATCGGCAATACCCCCATCGACCACTTGTATTTCACCTTTTTACCGATTTCCGGACCCATTTGCCTTGTCGATGGGGAAGCAGCTACTGCCGCCCGTTACTTTTTCAGGCGTAGGATCTCAGCGGAGTTTGCTTTCACCGCCGAGCTGGCCTCATCCAAACGTTTCGGTAAACACAATCTTTCCCGCCCCGTCGGTTAGGCGAACGGCCCTGACCGAGCCGGTGCCCTGAAACCGGTAGCAGAGCCCGACCAGTGGCCCCGCCTCGTTCTGAAACCGGAGCTGATACACGGCTTTGCCGTTGAGGAACACCCGAAGCGTTTTGTTCCGCACCTCGCACCGAACCCCAACCCAGTCGGAGAAGTCGCAGCCGAAGGCCGACAGATCGTTTTTATCCCCCGTCAGGTGCTGGTCGACCACGTGCAGCGTCAGGGCGGAAACGCAGCCCGGCCGGGAGAACGGAAGCACGAAGGCGTTGTTCTGGCAGAGCACGACCAGCTCGGTATGCTGGCAGGTGCCACTGCCCTCGGCGTAATCGTTTTTCAGTTGGGTATCCAGCGTAAAGTTGTCGCTGGAGAGGTGGCTCCAGTCGCCTACCCAGTAATAGCTCACCCAGGGGGGCGTGGGCTGCAGGGGTACGTTGACCGCCTCGATCTGCTGCGGGCTCAGCCCCAATTGCCCCTTGCGGAGCGCCTGCTCCGGTTTAAAGTAGACCGGCACGGGGCTGCGCTCGATCAGTGGCAACCAGCCCTGCGTTTGGATCAGCAGCGGGTGGTTTTTCACCACCTTTCCGTCTACAACCAGCCCCGCCCGGTAAAAACCGGGGTAATAATAGATGGAGCTGACCTGGTGTTTCTGCCGATCCACCACAAACCGGCGGCTGGGGTCCCAGGATTGCTGGATGGCCACGCAGTCGGTAGGGGCCGCGCTGGCGTCGTAGGTGAAGATGACCGAATTGGGCAAGCCCTCGGCCACAATCCGGCTTTCGAATTCATAGGCGGGCGCCGGCTGGGTTTTGGTAGACCGCAGCGAAAAGGCCAGTCCGTAGGCGACGGCAATCCCCATCAGCAGACCGGCCGACCAGATAATTCCGGGCCTGAGCTGGCGAAGCGGTTTGCCCGGAGCCGCCGGACGGGCAGGGGGCTCCGGTTGCGGATCCGGTGTAGATTCAGCCGCCTGCGCCTGGTGAAACGCCCGCCAGTTTGGGTGACCCAGGAAGCCGGCCAGGGCGTCGAGGGTCGTGGGGTTGGGCGAACTCTGGTAGGCAATCCGGCCCCAGATGCGCTTGAGGGTATTCACGCTCAGGTTGATGCCGGTGGCCTCGAAAATCAGTTCGCTCAGCCGGGTAAAGTCGTGGGTCGTCCAGCGCTCACCAGGGCACCAGCCCAGCTGGGCTTCAATCTGTCGGCGGCAGCGATCAAGTGCTTCGGTATCGGTCATGTCGATCAGGTCGTTTCCGGTAGGCCCAAATAACGGATAATCGGGGCAACTTTTCGCTGTCTGGATGGACTTGGACAATCGTGGACAGGCTTGTTTCGTCCTTTTCGGCCTGGATTGCGCATGTTTGTCGCTCACTTAAACCAAAACAGAACGATGAACTACGCAGCCAGGACCCATCCGTCAACCCGCCTTTTTTTCATGACGCTGCTTACCCTGCTGGGGTTGAACCTGTCGGTTCAGGCCCAGGATGACAAAGCCGCCCGGCCCAGCCCACCCGCCCAGGCCACAGCTACCCTCGGCGGTAAAGCCATCACCATCGACTACAGCCAGCCCTCGGTCAACGGGCGCGTGGTCTGGGGTAAGCTGGTACCCTACGGCCAGGTGTGGCGGGCAGGTGCCAACGAAACGACCGCCTTCGCCACCTCGGCCGATCTGATGGTGGAAGGAAAGCCGTTGCCCGCCGGGAAGTACGGTTTCTTCGTCATTCCCAACCAGAACGACTGGACCATCATTTTCAACAAAACCATCAAATGGGGTGCCTTCAGCTACAAGCCTGAGGAAGACGTCCTGCGCCTGACCGTTCCGGCCCGGAAAACGAGCGGACCGGTAGAAAAACTGACCTACACCATCTCCCCCAAAGGCGAGGTAACGCTGGCCTGGGCTGATCAGCAGGCGACGTTTCGGGTCAAGTAAGGAGCCAATCGACAAACCATCCCACTAGGAAGCCATGTACAAGTTTATGCTGAGCCTGTTGCTGCTGGCAGGCCCCATCAGCTACGCTCAAAAGCCCAAACGGCTGGTGAATGCGCCATCCCCGACGGTCATCCAGGTGCCCATGACGCCAGAGGCCTGGTCGTTTAAGCCCGGTAAAGCAGAGATTACCGAACATAAAGGCGTTCGGGCCCTGAAAATTCTGCCCAATACCGAGCCGGTGGGGCTTAACAACGTCCTTTTCGACAACGGCACCATTGAGTTCGACGTGGAACCGCAGGACCCGCGCTTCATGGGTATCTACTTCCGGCGAAAGGACGCCGGGGAATCGGAATACCTGTACCTGCGGGTGGTGCCGGCTACCACCAATCCGCTGGCTGCCGACGCCATTCAGTACGCGCCCTACCAAAAAGGCGTGCTGATCTGGGATCTGCTGCCGCAGTTTCAGGGGCCGGCCAGGGTGAAAGCGGGGGAGTGGAACCACGTTAAGCTGATTGTTTCGGGGCAGCAGATGCGGGTGTACGTCAATGACATGGACCAGCCGGTCCTGCACGTGCCCCGCCTGGAGGCCGATGTTCGCTCCGGTGGCATTGCCTTCGAAGGGGCGGCCCTGGTAAGCCGGGTCGTCATCCGGGCCGGAGCTGTGGAGGAGGTTCCCAGCCGCGAGGGATATGACCCGACCCACAACGACCCCCGTTACCTGCGCCGCTGGCAGATGACCCAGCCCATGCCCCTGCCGGTTGGGCAGGAACTCCAGCCTTCGGCCACCCCGAAGCCGGAAACGAGCTGGTCCGCAATCGAAGCGGAGCGGCAGGGGCTGGTCAACCTCACGCGCCTGTTCGGCATCAGCGAAGACCGCCGGGTGGTCTGGCTTAAAACCAGACTAACGTCCAAAACGGCGCAGAAAGCCCTGCTCCGACTAGGTTTCAGCGACGAAGTCTGGGTGTTTGTCAACGGCCAGCCCGTGTTCATGGATAAGAACCTGTACCGGATTCCGACGATGCGTAAAGCGCCCGACGGCCGGATCTCCATCGAAAACGCAACGGTGCCCCTGCCCCTGAAAGCGGGCGAAAACGAACTGCTCATCGGGTTGGCAAACAACTTCTTCGGCTGGGGACTCATTGCCCGGCTGGATGAGCTCGCGGGAATAGAGGCAGTGCATTAACGCGTGAATCATTCCGGCAATACTTCATCTGAAACTCCTGGATCGGGTTAAGTATTGCCGGACCTCGGTGAGCGGCAGCATTCTGAAAAACAAAAACGTTTGCTCAGAATAAGGCTGCCCTTCTTAACTCATCGGCTAATTCCTGCACCGCTCGCTCCAGTTTCTTAACCTGGCTTTCGGAGGCCTTCTTGTTGCCGGAAACGTACTGTTGCACCAGATTTGGGTTGAGTCCGGCCCGGGTGGCAATCGCCGATATTTTTAATTCCCTGAAGTGTTCGAAGAAGGCCTTTAAGTCAAAATAGCAGTCAAAATGAAGGTCGTCCGCTTCGATCCCCTGCCATTCGGGTGACTGACGGCCTTCATGCCGGAGGTAGTCGGCCACCAGGTCCCGTAACTGGCGAACGACCTGCTCGACGGAATCGCCCTCGGTGGTAAACAGAAATCCGGGGGCTTTCACATACGCGCCAAAGCCGCCATCAATCCACTCGATCACCACGGCCAGTTTTCTCTGATTGGTTGTCATCCGGATGGCTCAGCGACTCATTCGAACCTTTTGCACGACCGAGGCGATCCACCGGATGACCGGAGGGGCCTGTTTGACGCGTCCGCGAATACCCGCTTCCCGGAGAATGTCGTTCAGCAACCCAAGCTTCAGGCTCCTGTCGCCCAAATCCGGTACGGCAATCAGGTTCGGATGGGCAGGGTGGCTGAAGATGCGGTGATGGCCCTGCTGGCGGATTTCTGACCACCCGGCCTGAAGGAGCATGTGCATTAAGGCAGAGGCTTTCATAAGTAAAGGGCTGTTGTTGGGTAAAGGTAATAAAAATATTACCTGGCGCAAGAAAATGTTGACCAACGGCCATCGCCCAGGCCGTGCTTACAACGCTGGGGTTACGAAACAGCCTGCCAGCCAGCTGCGAGGGTGCCACTCCCTGGCGGGAAGCAGGGCTACGGCCTAACCGGACCCGTCGCACAGAATAAGTTTGAAATCCTTAATCAATGGTTTGATTTTCTTTACCGCCTGAACGGCCCGCCGGGCTACCTTTGCCCGAACCCAATCCTGTCTGTAGATGAAATATCCCCACCTGAAAACGATTGCAACGCTTGCGGTTGGTTTGCTATTTAGCCTTTCGGCCACCGCTCAGTCGGCTCAGCATCGGGCCGCTGGTCAAACCGGCCTGTTTCCCAGAGGCGAGAAGGCACCAGCCGGCAATTTTACCGGGATTGTCTGGGTGCATCCCCTGGTTGAGACGGATTCGGTCTATAACCTGATCAGCGGGAGTGTCACCTTCGAGCCGGGCGCCCGAACGAACTGGCATATTCACCCGGCTGGTCAGTTATTACTGGTTACGGAAGGCATGGGATACCATCAAATCATTGGCCAGGCAAAACAGGTTATTCGAAAAGGGGATGTCGTCAAATGTCCACCCAATGTGGCCCATTGGCACGGAGCGAGCCCTACCCAGAGCATGACCCACATTCATATCATCCCCAACACGGAAAAAGGAATCGTTCAATGGCTGCAGCCGGTCAGCCAGGGGGAATACAACGGTCAGAAATAGCCGATCTCCCCGAATTTGCTGGCCAATCGGGGGTGAAGATGGCATACCGATGCCGGCAAGGACGGACAGGTTCATGCCTTCCGCTGTTTTATATCAGGTATGGACTCAGACATTTTTGGTGTATGGAAAACAGGACGGTTCGCTTGGTTTCGGAATTCAACACTGAGCTGAAGCTGAAGGGGTTCAACGTGTTTGAAATAGAAAACGATAGCAATGCGACCCGCTTATACAGCCGAAAAGACTTCTACAAGATCTGCCTGACGACGGGGAGAAGCATCATTCACTATGCCGACCGGAGTTTTGAAGCGGAGGGTACTGTTTTGTTTTTTGGTAATCCTCACATTCCCTATTCCTGGCAGACGATTTCCACCCGCTACGTCGGCTATACCTGCCTGTTCTCGGATGCGTTTCTAAAGCAGTCGGACCGCTCCGAGAGCCTGCAGCAATCGCCTCTGTTTAAGATTGGCGGGACGCCCATTCTCCACATTACCGACCAGCAGCGGGAATTTTTGGGGACCATTTTCCAAAAAATGATGGAGGAGCAGCGCACGGACTATACCTACAAAGACGACCTGATCCGCAACTACATCCAGCTGATTATTCACGAGGCGCTGAAATTGCAGCCGTCGGAGAACTTTGACAACCATAAGAATGCGGCTTCCCGAATTACCTCCGTGTTTCTTGAACTACTGGAGCGGCAATTTCCCATCGAAAGTACCGATCGTCCCCTGCAGTTAAAGACCGCCCAGGATTACGCCCAAAGCCTGGCCGTCCACGTCAATTACCTGAACCGGTCGGTGAAGGAAGTAACCGGCAAATCGACCACGACCCACCTGGCCGAACGCATTATCAGCGAAGCCAAAGCGCTGCTACAGCATACAGACTGGAGCATTGCCGAAATTGCTTATGCACTGGGATTTGACTATCCAACCTACTTCAATAATTACTTCAAACGAATAACCGGTTCTACACCGACCTCCTTCCGGCCTTAGTAGCCGGTTCCGGATAGGTTTGCCCGAAGGCGATCGGCCCCGCCCTGGCTACCATACCGCCTGCCTTAGGCTTCGGAAGTTTCCCAGCCGTTGGTCCTACCCGGAATTAACCCTGTGTTGGTGGCCCGGTGAGGATTGAAATCCTTAAGCATGGGTTTGATTTCCCGGAAGGTTCGCCGGCGAGTTTTTGCAGCAGGAGCCTCAGTCCGACAGAAAAGTAAAGCCAAAGTACCGCTGGAAGTGTTGTAAGAAAAACCGAAACCATCCATCATGGAAACCACCAGAACCACCGCTGAAGGGGTTACCTCTTCCCCGGCTAAACCGGTAAAAGCATTCGGAACCCAGGCGGCCCAGGCGCCGCTGGACCCGTTAACCATCCACCGCCGAACGACTACCGCCCGTGACGTTGAGATCGACATTCTGTTTTGCGGGGTTTGTCATTCCGATCTGCATACGGCGCGGAATGAATGGCACAATACCGTGTATCCCTGCGTGCCGGGTCATGAAATCGTCGGCCGCATCGTGCGCGTGGGCGATCAGGTGACCAAGTTTAAGGCGGGCGATATCGCGGCAGTCGGCTGCCTGGTGGACTCCTGCCGGCATTGCGAGTACTGCCAGGAAGGGCTGGAACAATACTGCGAAACCGGCAATATCGGAACCTACAATTCCCCCGACCCGCATCTGGGCACCCAGACCTACGGGGGCTATTCGGAAAGCATTGTGGTCGACGAAGCCTTTGTGCTGCGGGTACCTGAGCACCTGGATCTGGCCGCCACGGCACCTCTGCTCTGTGCCGGCATCACTACCTATTCCCCGCTCCGGCACTGGCAGGCGGGCCCCGGCAAACGGGTAGGCGTAGTCGGCATTGGTGGCCTGGGCCACATGGCGGTCAAGATTGCCAAGGCCATGGGGGCGGAGGTGATCGTATTCACCACCTCACCGTCTAAATTCGAGGATGCCAGGCGCCTGGGGGCCGACGATGTTATTCTCTCCAGCGACAAGGCGCAAATGGCCAGGTACGCAGGAAAGCTGCACCTGGTGCTGGACGCCGTCTCGGCCGCGCACGATATCAACGCTTACCTGCGCTTGCTGCGGGTGGATGGCTCCCTGGCCCTGGTAGGCGCACCGGAACATCCGCTTCCGGTGGCGGCCTTTAGTCTGATTCCGTACCGGAGAAATTTTGCCGGCTCCATGATCGGAGGCATTGCCGAAACCCAGGAAATGCTGGACTTCTGCGGCGAGCATAACATCGTCGCGGATATCGAACTGATCGACATCCAGCAAATCAATGAAGCCTACGAGCGCCTGCTGAAAGGCGACGTCAAGTACCGCTTCGTCATTGACATGGCTTCGCTGAAGAAATAAGCCCGGTAGTCAACCCGGCCAGGCAGCTACCGGGGACAAAAGAATCCTTCGGGAGACAACAGGCAGCGCCGTTGATCAACGCTCACCGGGAGAGGGTAACCTTTCCCGGTGAGCGTTTCCGTTTTTGGGTAGTATCGGGATGGGCGTAAGGAGCCCGGCTAACCGCTTTTCGCCCGCCCTTGGGATTTTTCCGGCGCCACCAGAGCAGAAAACCGGTGACCGACAGCAGACCAGGCATCAGCCCCAGCAGGCTGTAGGCGATTTTAATCGTCCAGTGGCCGAACATGCCCGCGTGCAGGGGGAAAACCATGCTTTCCAGCTTTTCGCCCAGGGTTTTCTGCCCGATCAGGCGGGTGGATTGGATGGCACCGGTCTGGGGGTCCAGGCTAAGCTCATCGCCATAGTCGCCGTAGAGAAAGGACCGGCCGTGCATGCTGCCGTACACAAAAACCGCTTCCCCCGGCTGGCGGGGAAGAAACATATAGGTGACCTCCAGGTCCGGGTAGCGGTTACGGATGGTCTGGAGGGCGTTATCCAGCGAAAACCGCAGCGGAATCGGCTGGGGCTGCTGCTCAAAGGTCCCATCGTACTGTTCGCTGGAAAACGTGTAGCGCATCATCCAGAAACCTGTTCCCGCAATCAGTAAATTAAAGAGCAGGGACCAGACGCCCACCACCCGGTGAAGCCCCGACGAAAGGGTACGCCAGTTTTTCCGGTTGATGCGCACCTGGAACAACAGCACCGGCAGAATGCTGCGCCGGTACAGGTAAAGGCCGGTCACTACCGAGAGCAGCAGAGCCAGTCCCAGCAGGGCTACCAGCAGTTCACCGGCTTTGCCGCCAGCCAGGGAATAATGAAACAGCAGGAGCCAGTCCATTGCCTGGGCGTAGCGCTCCCCAAAATACAGGATCTCAAGGGTGTACGGGTTGACGTACGCCCGGTACTGAACCCCACCGGCCTCTCCCCGGAAGGCCACGCTTTCCTCCGGTCGACTCACCAGCCGGTCGGGACTTACGTACGCCAGCTGCGGATAGCGGGTCCGCACCAGCCGGTAACAAGCGTCCAGCGAATGCCGCTCACCGACGGGAGCAACCGTCAGCCGCTCGGGGTAGAGGTAGTGGCTGATCTCCTCGTTAAAGACCAGCACGCTCCCGGACAGGGCGACCAGGAGCAGCGCCAAACCGGCCAGAAGTCCGGCCCAGCTGTGGATTTTATAGAGCGTGCGGTGCATGGCGAGAGCGGCTGGGATACGTTAGCGAAGGACCTGGCTTACCGTCAGACGGAAGGAGATCGGATTACCCGGCCAGAGGTTGGCGGGCCCGTACACACCGTGGTAATACCGGACGTCGGTCAGGTTAAACAGCCCCAGATTCACCCCCAAGCCCCGGCGCTGGTAGCTTACGGACGCATCCAGAGTGGTATAGCCGGGAACGGTAAAGCCGGGAATGTAGGTGCTGCGCTGGCTGATGTAGTTGAACCCGCCGCCGAATTTGAGCCCGCTCAGCGCCCCCCGGGTAAGCTGGTAGCTCGCCCAAAGGTTGGCATTGTGGTTGGGGGCGTTGGGAAACCAGCCTTCCGGAACGTAATCGTAACCGGCATCGCCGGGCGTGCGGGCCTCGTTATAGGCGTAGTTGGCAATGACACTCAGTTCATCGGTCACATTGCCCTGCAGCGTTAGCTCAACGCCCCGGCTGAAGACCCGGTCCATGGGTATCAGCCGCATGCCATTGGGGTCGGAGGGGTCTGGGGTGAGGACATCGGTTTTCTGGATGTAATAGGCCGCGGCGGAGGAGGTGAGTCGCCCGCCCAGCCAGTCTTTCTTGAGGCCAACTTCCACCTGCCGGCTGCCTTCGGGCGCGAACGGGCCGCCGCCGGCGCGGTTGGACCCCCACTGGGGCTGGAAGCCTTCGGTATAGCTGGCGTACAGGGAGGTCGTACCGTTCGGCTGGTAGACGATCCCCAGGCGTGGAATAAAGCGGCTGGCCCGGAGCGTATCGCGGGCGGTGGTGGAGTCGGTGACCAGATCGGTGGAGCGGTTCCGGAACCGGTGGGCCTCAAAACGCCCGCCAAGCAGGACTTTCCACCGTTCCCCGCGCGAAACTTCATCCTGGACATAGGCGCCGTAAAGCGCAGTTTGTTCGCTCAGCCCGCTCTGGTAGATGGCCGACGCCAGGGCCGTCCGGCTGCGGTCGTAGGTCGCCCAGCGGAAGTCGATCTGCCGCAGGCTCACGCGTTGCTCCGACAAACCGGCGTATTCGTAGGTGCTGCCGGAGCGGCTCAGGTCCACGCCCGTAATAAGCGAGTGGCGGACAAAACCCGTCCGGAAGGAGGCATTCAGGTAGGTGGTCGACTGGTACTGGTAGAGGGGCTTCTGCCGGAAGTAGCCGTGACCGAGCGTGATGGAGTCGTTCGTTGCCCCGGTGGCAAAATCGCCGGGTGATACATCGAACTGGTCCTGGGTGGCGTGGTAGGTACGCAGCAGCGAGCTTAACTTAACGGACGGACTAAACCGGTGCTGAAACATCAGCTGGTTAGACAGCGAGCTGGTCCGGCTGTAGCCCCGTGGGTCGACCATCGAGAAGTTGCGGGGGTACCGGTCGAGCTGCCAGCCGGCCGCCCCGTCTCCGGGTCCGTTCCGCCGAAGCGCCGGCACGCCGCGCTGATACCCCATGGTCCGGCGGTCGAAACCGTAGTTGAGTTCGTAGTTCAGGCTGGTATTCTCCGAGAAGTTGTAATGCAGCTGGGGCGCCAGAAACAGGTTGCGGATTTTCTGGTTGGGATCAAGCTGGCCGGTGGTTTCGCCCCCGACGATGAAGCGGTACAGCAGCCGTTTATCGCCCGAAAGGGCGCCGGTGGCATCGCCCATCAGGCGGTACTGCTGGAAGCTGCCCACCGTGGCGGCTACCTCGTAACGCGGGGCGGCCTGGGCTCGTTTGGTGACGTGGTTGATGACACCTCCGGGGTTGCCCGCGCTGAAAAGGACGGAAGCGGGCCCTTTGATGGCTTCAATACGTTCAATATTGTAGGTAAGGGCGGCCTGATCGAACTGGAAAAAATCCCCCCGGATGCCGTTATAGGCAAAGTTGCCGGGCGAGGAACGAAAGCCCCGGAGTACGTAATCGCTGTACTGGCTGGAGGAAAAGGCATTGACGCCCGCCATGCTCTTGATGGCCTCCCCGACGGTCTGAACCTGGCGGTCCTGCAGGATCTGCCGGCCGATGACCTGCACCGACTGGGGAATGTCCCGCAAGGCCGCCGGCATCCGGGTGGCCAGCTCACTGACGGGCTCGACATAGCTGCCCGGGCGGCCTGCTTTGATGGTGATTTCGGCCAGTTGCCGGGCGGTTTCCTTCAGGGTGAGCAGGGGCAGCTGGGTGGTCTGTCCGGCCAGGGCTTCAACCCGCAGCTGGGTCCGCTCGAAGCCCATGAACGAGGCTCTGAGCAGATAGACGCCCGCCGGGACTTTAAGGAAAAACTGACCACGTTCGTCGGAGAGGGTGCCGTAACGGGCTTTGCCGGTGGTGGAATCCAGTAAGGTGATGGTGACGGACTGGGCGGGCTGGCCATCGGCCGAGTAAACCGTCCCCTGAACGCTGGCTTTTGGTAGTTCGTCCCCTTCGGAGGCAGCAGTTAAGTGAAGAGGTAACCAAAGAAGCAGCAGGGAAAACAAATAGCGCATAGGTAGCTAACCAGTGAGTGACATGGCAAACCTAGGGCTTGTTTAGAAAGATTCAAAATAACCGGTCAATTTATTTAGATTGAATTTAAACAAACGGGCCAGCCTGGCGGCCGGTCCGGGTGCTGCTAAGGTCCTTAATGGCCGCCAGGCTGGCCTGTTATTCCGAACGGAGCGACCTGGTCGGGTTCATCAGGGCCGCCCTGATGCTCTGGACACTGACTGTCAGCAGGGCAATGCCTACCGCCAGCAAACCTGCCAGGGCGAATACCCACCATTCGATATCGATCTTGTATTCATAGCCCTGCAGGAACTGCTGCATGGCGTAGTAGGCTACCGGCGAGGCTATCACAAAAGCGACAGAGACCAGTTTGAGAAAGTCAGCGGAGAGTAGTCCTACGATACTGGTGACCGTAGCGCCCAGCACTTTCCGTACCCCAATTTCCTTGGTGCGCTGCGTAACCACAAACGAGACTAAGCCCAGCAGGCCCAGGCTGCCGATCAGGATGCCAACCACGGCAAAGAGCGTCAGGAAGTTGGCCAGTTTACGCTCGTTCGAGTAGGCCGTCCGGATGGTGTTATCCAGGAACTGGTATTTGAAAAAATGATTCGGAAAGCGAGCTTTCCAGGCCCGTTCAATGGCGGCCAGAGCAGCCTGGGTACGGTCCGGACGAATGCGGATGCTGACCGACTGAAAATTCCAGGCCGCATAGCCAAATACGTGCGGCACCAGTTTGCTTTTCAAATCCTGTGAATGATAGTCCCTGACCACGCCCACAACCGTCCGCTTCTCGCCCCAGAACGTTACCTGCTGTCCCAGGACCTGCTGCGGCCGTTGAAAACCCATCTGGCGCATGGCTTTTTCGTTGATGAGAACGGACCGACCCGCCGTATCAGCAGGATTCAGGTTTCGTCCGGCCAGCAGTGGAATCTGGTAAAAAGCAAAATAATGGTCGTCCACGTGTTGCAGACGAAAGATCTGTTCACCGTTGGGCAATCCCGGGTGCCTGACCGTTTCCCACCAATGGTTTCGATCGCTGGCCGGGGTGGTGAGGCCGAACGAGACGTCGCTAATGGCCGGATGGCTGAGCAGCGCCTGCCGCAGGCCATCGCGTAAAGCAGCTTGTTCCCGGCGTTCGGGTAGTTGTACCGTCACCACCGCCGACTTATTGAATCCCAGATCTTTATCGGCAATAAACCGAACTTGCTGCACGCCCAGTAGCGTGCAGACCACCAGCACCTGTGCCACGGAGAACTGGACGACAACGAGCACTTTCCGGCCGGAAGCGCCCCCACCGGGTACACGGAAGAGCCTGCCCTGTAGGGCGCGTAACGGCCGCATTCCCGACAGGACAAGCGCGGGGTACAAGCCGGCCAGCAAGGTCACGACCATCGCCAGCAGGGCCAGAAAGGCAATCGTGGTCGGATTCCAAACGTCGGTCTGGGCAACCGTCGTATTCATCAGCTGGTCGGCATAGCGCACCAGCCAGTTGGCCAGCAGGCTTCCCAGCCCGGTAGCAACCAGAACGAGCAGGGCCGTTTCGCCCAAAAACTGTACGACGAGCTGGCCCCGGCTGCTGCCTAATACTTTCCGCATGGCAATTTCCCGACTACGCTGCGTAGCCTGCACGGTGGCCAGGTTGACGAAGTTGATACAGGCAATACCAATCAGCACCAGGCCGATCGCTGTGAGGGTATAGAGCAGCCATTTGGGCATGAAATAATGGTAAGGGTCGTAGCTGGGATCGAAGCGCGATTCCGTAATGGGCAGGAGGTTATAGGACCGAATCGTGGTCTGATCCTGACGCTGCAGCACCATTCGGGTGAGGGCCGCCTCCACCGTTTCCGGGCGGGTGCCGGCTTTAAGCAACACAAATCCCTGCTGCATGGAGTCGCCCCCGCCCCAGAAATCTTCCCTGTAGTTGTCCTGCAACCGCTTCATCGTCTCGTAGGAAACCAGCATCGGCATTTGAAACTCCGAGTTGGCGGGGGCTGGTCGAATAATCCCGGTGACGGTTAAATTAACCCGATTGTCCAACTGAATGGTCTGACCGATGGGGTTGCCCCTGAAGAATCGGCGGGCGGTCGGCTCATCGAGTACTACCTGGTTAGGCAGGCTCAGCGATTGCCTGGGCGAACCTTCCATCCAGGCTACGTCGATCATTTCCAGAAAATCCGGTTCGACAAAAAAGTAATTCTTCAGGTCGAACAACCGCTGGCCGACCCGGATGGCGCTGGGCGGCATACCTCGCACATTGGCGGCTTTTTCTACGCCCGGGATCTGCCGCCGGAGCGCATTGATGGCCCCCTGCGGGACGTGAGACTCCATCTCACCAAACTTGCTCATGTCGCGGACCCGATACAGCCGGTCAGCGTTTTGGTGATACCGGTCAAAGCTGGACTCAAACTGGACAATCCAGAACAGCACAATGGCCACCCCCAGCCCCAATGTCAGGCCGGCAACATTGATCAGCACATAGCCTCTGTCACGGACGAATCGACGCCAGGTGGTTTTGAGGTAAATGAACAGCATGGGTGATTAGGCAGGTTGAACAGGCGGATCTGTTCAACCCGGTCTCCAAATTATATACCACGAATCTGAAGGCAATGATAAACAGTGGATTATGTAATGCGTGGTGTAAGCGATGTCCGCAAACGGACGAGTACCCGTTCATTTGTGGACAACACCAGCAGCGGCCGTTCTGCCCGGTTGGGCGGTGTGGCAAATTCCCGGTGGAACGGGTGCAAAACACCCGCCTGACGCCGCAGCCTTAGAAAAAAATTCAAGTTATTCAACGGCTTGACAGTTTCCGGAAAGCTTAGGACGTTCGCCTCTCCATTCGCCTTTCATTGTTGCCTTAGCGGCCTGTTAACCAGGGAGTAGCCTGTATTTGTCCTGGCCGTACCGTTCGAAGCCGGCCGGTTACCTGCGCGTGTGAATTGCCTAACCAAACCGATTATTTTTCCGCTTTTTAGATGCGAACACAACTACGCTCCAAAAAACGTGTAGGGGTCAGCGTTCAGAAAGTCTTCCAGCTGCTGGTGTTGCTGGTCCTGCTGGCCTGCTGGTCTTTGGAAACCCTGGCGCAGGCCTATGTCGCGCCGATCCGCTGGCAGAAAGCGCTGGGTGGGAGCCAGCGGGAGGAGGCCTTCGACCTCATCGCTACGCCGGATGGTGCCCACGTCTCGGCGGGCATTACCTTCTCGCGGGACGGTGATCTGGCGGCCCGGGTCGAGCTACCCCGCGGGAACGGCGACGCCTGGGTGGTAAACGTGGACATTGCCAAATCCATCCGCTGGCAGCGCGCCTTCGGTGGGCCGGGCACCGACAACGCCCGGGCGGTAACGCTGGCGCACGGGGGAGGCTACCTGGTCGTGGGGTATTCCACCTCGCCGAACGGAGATGTAACGATCCGCGTGCCTGAGGCGCAGAACCACGGGCAGGAAGACCTCTGGGTTTTTAAACTGGATCCGGCCGGTGAAATCCTCTGGCAGAAGCTATTGGGCGGAAGCTCCTTCGAGCAGGCGTACGATGTGGTGCCGAGCCCGGACGGCGGCTATCTGGTGGTGGGTTTCACCGAATCCAGCGATGGCGACCTGAACATGACCCGCGGAATGGGCGACGCCTGGCTCCTTAAACTGGACGGCTCGGGCAATGTACAATGGCAGAAAACCTACGGCGGCAGCCGGGTGGACCGGGCTTTTTCGGTTACGGCCCTTCCGGAGGGCGGTTATGTGGTCGCGGGCTACACCCAGTCCAACGATGGGACTGTTTCCGGGAACCACGGCCAGGGCGATTTCTGGGTCTTTCGAATTGATGAAAACGGAGCCATGCAGTGGCAGAAACTGCTGGGCGGCGAAGGGGATGATTTTGCCAATGCGGTGAAAAAAGCACCCTTTGGCGATGGACTGGTGGCCGTAGGCGGCGTCAACTCGTTTAATTCCGGCGACGTCAGCAACAGCCAGGGAGGAACCGATGGCTGGGTGGTCTGGATGAACCCGAGCGGGGCGGTTTTGCGAACCAGGGTATTGGGTGGTGCGCTGTTTGACAACTTCGAAGACCTTGATTTTGTGGGCGCCGACCGCCTGATCGTGGCCGGTAGAACCTCCTCCGGCCTGGGTATTCCCCAGGGTGGTCGTGGGGGCACCGACGCCTGGGTCGTGCACCTGGACCCGGCGGGAACCCTCCTGTACGAAGCAGCCCTGGGCGGGAGCGGCGACGACGGCGCCAATGCCATCCTGCACCAGCCCGGCCGGTTTGTCCTGGGCGGGCTGACTACCTCCGATGATGGGGACGTCCAGGGCCACCACGGAAACGGGGATGCCTGGGTGCTGATCGCCGCCGTCCCGATTCGGATCGATGCGCCCCTGTACAATTGCAGTACGGGCATGCTTTCCATCGTTACCAGTGGAGGCGACGGTGCCACCCCGCTCGAGTTCCGGATCGTGGGGCTTCGGGACTGGAGCCAGAATCCCAATTTCTTAATCCCTCCTTGGCAGCGGGAAGGAGTTCCCTTCGTGCTGGAGGTACGCCAGCTCGGGCAGGGGGATAGTCGGGTGATCACCTCCGGAACTGGTTGCTCGCCTCCGCTGCCGCCTAACCGGCGGGGACTGACGTTTCAGTCGGTGTCGTTTGACTGCGCTACCGGCCGCCTGATGGTCAATGTCACCACCCCGCTGTCGATACCCATAGAGTACCGCATTGTCGGGCTGCGGGACTGGGCGTCGAGTCCGGTCTTTACCGTACCGACCTGGCAGCGGGATAACGTCACGTTTACGATTGAGATCCGCCAGAGTACCCAGGAGTTAATTGAATTGTTTACGACCCGCTGCCAGGCAACAGCCCGCATCGGAGCCGGGGAGCCGATCCGGATGGTAACCCGGCTATTGCCCAACCCGGCCGATGAGGAGGTGGAAGTGGAAGTACAGGGAAGCCCGGGTGAGCCCATCCGGGTTGAACTGAGCGGAACCACGGGACAGCGGTTGTATGATCAACAGGCGATAGCGGCCGGCAGCGTCCATCGCCAGCGAATTCCGCTGCGGGTCCCCTCGGGCGTTTACCTGCTGAAGGTGAGCATTCCGGGCCGGTCAGAAACCCTCAGGGTGGTCAAACGGTAAGTAGAAATCCCGGAGCAGGACGGTACCCAAAACGAAAAGGGCCTTCGATCGAAGGCCCTTTTCGTTTCTTGCATTTTGCGGCAACTAAGTGATCTGTTTGGGGAGTTTTCGTAAGTCCAGACGGGTACGGCCCTGAAGTTGAACCCCCAGATTTCGGTTGATTCGTCTCCACAGGACTGTTTTTTCGCGTCTGTACTGGCAGTTACTGACCTCACCTGCCTGGTACTGCCGGTAAAGAATCAGCAAGCGCTCCCATTCATTGTGGCTCATAGGCGATCGGACATCATTAAGTAATACGGACCTTTAGACGCAGGATAGTAAAAAGGTAACAGGCGAATTAGTATGTTTTTATGCGGTCGCATAGAATACGCTTGATAAATTATACTTAGCGAAAATTTGTTCTGTAAGGCGCAAGTGACCATTTTTACAAAACCCAATCGTTTGTGTACCGGCTATGAATCAACCCGTGATTTTTGTGGATGATGATGAAGATGAACTGTACCTGTACAACACCATCTCGTCGCAGTGCCAACTGGGGGATTCGGTCATGACCGTTAATAGCGGGATGGAGCTCATGCAAATGCTTGAGCATCAGAATATTTCTCCGCGGATCATTTTGCTGGATATTAACATGCCTAAAATGAATGGCTTTGACGTCCTGAAGCGGATCCGCCAACTGGAATCCTGCCGGTACACGCCCGTCGTCATGCTGTCGACCTCCTCCAGCAAGGACAATGTGGAAATGGCCTACCGCTCAGGGGCAAATTCCTACCTGACCAAAGCCATCACCTACAACAAGATCGTCGAGCAGATTGAACTGATTAAATCCTACTGGCTCGATTCGAACAAAACCATCCAGTAAGAGCCGGCGCTTTTCCCCCGGCACCCGCTGAAATGTCCCTTTAGCCATCGACCTCCAGCGTGGTCGGCTGTGTTTCCCTCCACTTGCGCTGCCAATTCGGTTCCGCAACTAACTCATTTCCTTTACTGGCCAGCCCGCACCCCATCCTGCCGGTCATTGCCCGGTTTGGGCTGAGCGTTATTCCCTCCCATACCGCAGAATAAGTATGCTTCAGCCTGTTATATTTTTTATTGAAAATATACCAGTGAAGGACTAGCTTTAATTCCTTTCATCCGAAAGCTTAACCGATCCATCCCAGCCCGCTCCTTTGCCAGCGCAGGCCGGACCTGGCTTCCCGTAACGACCCTTGTTCAGGGCCTCTGAATGATTTTCTGTCAACTGTTTGTCGCTACGCAGTATGGAACGAAACCATCTGGTTCAGGACCGCTTTGGGTCAGGGTGGAGCAACTGGGCTCCGAAATGGGTTTGTTTGACCCTGATGCTTGGACTTACGCAAACCCTACAGGCACAAATTCAACCCGGCCTTCGGTGGGTGTACGGCCCTATCGGGGAATCCCCAAATCAGTTAGCGGTACTGAGCGTAAAAAGGCTGCCAGCGGCTCCATCCGGCGGGCTGATCGTCCAGTCCCTGGATTTTGACTGCCACACGGGCCGCCTGAGCCTTACGGCCAGCAGCAATGAGCCCGGACCGATCGAATTCCGGATTCCGGGCCATAGCGACTGGTCCACCCAGGCCACTTTTTCCGTTCCACCCGCCGTACGGACGGAGGCGGAATTCCGGATCGACATCCGCCAGGGCAACCGGCTCATTCAGCAGCGGCTATGCGCCCGTTGCTCCCGGTCCGGCCGAAATTCAGGCAACCCGGAGGATCGGGTCAGTGCCCGGCTGTTAATCGATCCGGCCGGTGAGCAGGTACAGGTGGAGCTATCGGGTGCCGCCGGCGAGACCATCCGGTATCAACTGCAAAATGGTACCGGCCAGCGCATCTCGAACCGGGAGGTCATGGGGCAGGGGAATCTGCATCTGGAAACCATCTATCTGTCGGGCGAAGAAGGGATTTACCTGCTGACGGTTAAGACCCGCCATTTCGCCCACACCTTTAAAGTCGCAAAGACCCGGGTAAAACCCGATGCCTGGCAGTCGGCCCGGGAAACTGACCCGAGCGAGGGGCTTCGGCAAACGCTTTAAACGACTATCGGCAAGAGCAAGGTTCAGCCCTGGGAAGTACCGTTGGTGCACTTAACCAGGTGCCCCAGCGGCCCGACACCTTGGTTAGTTTCCTGGGCATCAATCCTTATCTTTGGAAAAAGCCGGAACCTGCCACGGAACACCCGCGGCGATCGCCGGCTTGGGACAGATCATGCGACTCCTTGTGTTCTGCTGTTGGCTGGGACTTCTGGGAATCGGCTGTTCGTCGGTGTCGGGCCAGTCGTCCCCGCGGCCGAACCCGCAGCTCCCACTAGGGTCGATCATCGACCGGGTCGGCAACCAACTGGATTCGGCCCAGTATGATTCGGCCCAGTACTACCTGAATCTGGGTTTCCAGCGGGAACGAGAATCCCCCAATCCTGAACTGGCGTTTTACCTTTCCGCCTACCAGAGTGAGTTGTTTTATTACAATGCCCTGTTCGAGCAGGGTATCCAGTATGCCCTGAAGGGCCTCCGCCAGGCCGAAGCACGCCGCGATTCCACGATGATGGCCAACCAGCACAACCTGCTGGGCATTCTCTACACCGAGCTGGGCCAGCTGACCAAAGCCATCAGCCACCTCCGGCGCAGCCTTCAGCTCCTGCCCGAGCGGCCTGTTTCCCGCTACGGGCTCACCCGGCGTTACCAGATTCTGTCCAATCTGGGCCAGTGTTACGATCAGGTTGGCCAGTACGACCGGGCAATCAGCAGCAATAAGGCTTCCTTTGCGGCCGCGAACCGCTTCCCTTCGGCCCGGGGCAGTTCCATTGCGGCCTGGGCACTGGGAAACGATTACCTGGCCATTCACCTGCCCGAACAGGCCAAACGCTGGTACCACACGGCCCTGACCCTTGCCCTGAACGCCCGTGACTACGATGCGGCCATTGTCAATTACCCGGCCCTATGCAAATTGCTGCTGCCAACGCAGCCTGAGCAGGCCCGGCTCTACCTGGAAAAAGGCGTACAGCTGATGGCCTCTCATCCGGACCGAATCTCCACGCACACCAAGCGCCTGTTCGCCGAACAGCAGGCCGACCTGTACTTTCGGATGAAGAATTACCCCCGGGCGGTTGACTACCACCGGTTGCTGGAGCAGATCAATCGGGAGATTACCGGAAAGGAGAAAAGCCAGCGACTGGCGATGCTCCAGGCCTATTACGAAAATGAACGACAACTGCTCCAGGCGGAGGCTCGCGACAAGGCCCAGGAGGAGGAATTAAGGCGCAGTCGCATGACGACTATCGCCACGGCCGGCCTGGCGATTCTGCTCCTGTTTGGGCTGCTGGCGGTATATTACGGCTACCGGCAAAAGCAAAGGGTAAACGACCTGCTCCAGCAGCAGCGTATCAGTGAACTGGAGCAGAAGCAGGAAATTGCCGCCCTGAAGGCTATGATTACCGGAGAGGAGCGGGAACGCGTCCGAATTGCGCGGGAATTGCACGACGGGCTCAGTGGCCTCCTGGCCGCCGCGCGCTACCAGGTTGAAGGCCAACTCCGGCAGCTGGCCGGGACACCCCTGAACGCTCCGGTCCAGTTGCTGGACCAGGCCAGGCAGGAAGTGCGCCGAATCTCCCATAACCTCATGCCGTACACCCTACAGAATTTCGGGTTGATCCGCGCCCTGCGTGAGTACGTGGGCCACCTGAACGGCGCGGACGGGTTTCGGGTCCGGTTTACGGCCGAGGGCCCGGAGCCGCCGCTGAACCCGACCGAGCAGCTCTGGCTGTACCGCTGCGTACAGGAATTGCTGACCAACGCCCTGCGGCACGGGAAAGCCAGTCGGGTCCGCCTGGACCTATGCACCGCTGGGACCCAGTTGTCCGTAACGGTCACCGACGACGGCCTGGGCTTCGATCCGGCGGCGGGGCTGGCCTCAGACGGCAACGGCCTCCGGAATATACAGACCCGGCTAACCCATCTGGGCGGCCTGTTCGAACTCAGCTCGGCACCGGGCCAGGGCACCACCATTCAGCTGACCGTTCCGCTTACCCTAACTGTTACCGAAGCATGATGCACTTTGCCATTCTGGACGATCATCCCCTGGTGGTGGAAGGGCTGTTGAGCCTGTTCCGCGACGACCAGACCATCCGCCCGGCCTGGGGCGTGACGACCGTAGCGGACTGCCAGGAACGGTTGCTTCGGGAGCCTGTCAACGTACTCCTGCTGGACATTCACCTCGATGGGGCCGACGGGCTTCAGTACTGCCGGGAATGGGTCCAGCGCTTTCCGAACCTGCGCATCCTGATGCTGACTTCCTATACCGAAACGGCCCTGGTCCGGACAGCTCTGCAGCACGGAGCTTCGGGTTATCTGCTCAAGAATGCCGGTTATGACGAACTAAAGGCCGGCATTCTGGCCGCCTCCCGGGGCGAGCGTTACCTGCCCATGCGCCTCCAGGAACAGCTGCTGGCGGAAGTCCTGGGGCAGCGCCCGGCCCGCCCGACGAGCTATCTCCCCGTGCTAACCCCCCGGGAGCAGGAGGTTCTGAAACTGATCGTCGCCGAAATAACCACCCAGGAAATTGCCGACCGGTTGTTTGTGACGCCCAAGACCGTCGAAACCCACCGGACCAACCTGCTCCAGAAGCTGGGCGCGCGCAATACGGCGGGGCTGGTGAAGGTGGCCCTGGAGAAGGGCCTGGTCTGACGTATAGGCCTCAGGGTTTTCCCTGAATTTTCAAATTGGGGTTTTTGCCGGATGCGTGCCGTATGGCAAACCGGCACCTTTGAACTGGAAATCAGCCCCAACCAGTTCATGCATCCCGTTCGCCTCCTGATACCCTGGCTAGCCGTCCTGCTCCTCGGAGGGCTGACCGCCCGAACTGGTCAGGCTTCGGCCTGGCGTCCGGGCCAGCCGGAGCTGCTGAGTCCGGCCGAGCTGGAGCGGGCCTGGTCCTCCTTTCAGGGCGAGGCCGGCGGTGCCGGGCTGATGCTCGCGGTTCAGAAGCGGGGTTTCATACGCCAAACAGGACCGGCCGGCGCCTGGGGCTTTCGGGGCATCGACGGCCAGGGCCAGCCGATTTTCCTGTGCGTCTGGAGCTGCGAGTCCCGCACCAGCCGGGAGCAGGCCTCCTGCGCCTTATTGTGGGTGCAAAAGGGGCGAAAGCACTATAAAGCCTACCTCTGCTTTCCCGAAAACATGACCGATCTCCGGCAGGCCGAAGAGTGGCAGGCGGGCGCCCGGGGTGAACCGGTTGCTGCCAGGGCCTGGCAAGGCTGCTTCCGGAACGGCCTGCTTGAAGGGGTTTGCGAATCGACCTGCAACACCCGGTCTTCCCATAGTTATTGCTATCCCAACGCATTCCTGGAATCCTACACCTTTCACGGCCGAGTCCGGCTCTTCAGCCTGCGTACTTACCTGTATTGCCTGGCGGCGCGCTGCGGCGAAAAAGCGCAGTGTCTGCTGGCCGTAGCGGTGGACTGTGGCTACGGACCCCATTAATCAATCCTTTAAAACCTGTAAACCAATCATGAAACCGATTCTTCTCCTCTGGCTGCTTGCGGCCGGGCTTGCTCAGGCGCAGATTCAGCAGCCGACCGGTCCCGTCATTGAGTCCAATAATCCCCTGCTGGCCACTACGCTCACCCCGGAAGGCGTACTGGGCGAACGGCGGATTTCGGTCACCTTTACCCGGCGATTTGTCGTGCAGGGTACCTCCATCCAGCCCCTGACCGTGCATCTGTACTACAGCCTTTCGGAAACAGGCTCCATTCGGGAAAACCTTGATCCCAACCAGGCGCGCAGCCGGCCGGACCTGGGCGTGACGCCCGCCCAGCTGGTCGACGGACGCTGGCAACTGATCCTGCCCCATAGCGGCAACCGGAACGGGGCCCTCGGAACCACGGTGCTGGAGGCTCGGGGTGGCCAGAAAGTTTTTTACAGATGGCACGTCAGCTTCGAAAATGACCGGCGGGAAAATACCGCCGTCAGCAGTTTTACCATGCCCCGGCCGCTGAACATTGCGGTAATCGGAGACTCCTACGGCTCGGGTGAAGGAGCTCCCACGCCAGGCAACCTCTGGGCCTTTGCGGGCTGCCACCGGTCGGTCAATGCGGGAGAATACCGGGCCGTGCAGCAGTTCGTCAGCGCCAATCCCCAGGTCGCCATCGTTTACGAACCGTTTTTCGTAAGCTGTTCAGGGGCACAGACCCGGCACGTGGTCGGCCGCGATTACCGGCCCGGCTTCTGCGACCAGCTCGGCGTCACCCAGACCAACACGGAAGTACCGCAACTGCGCCAGCTGCAGCAGGTGTTTGAGAATGCCGGACGGTATAAAGGGGACATCCAGGGAAAGATTGATGCAGTAGTGATATCCATCGGCGGCAATGATGCCGGCTTTGCCAAGGCCGTCGAAGAGGCTTTTTTCGGGTCCCTGACGGCCAACATCAATTTTTACAACCAGAACGCGACCACCATCATCCCCGCCAGTTACGACGAGCTCCGTCGGTTTTTTGATAACCAGTGCATCCGGTACGTCTTTACAACCGAATATCCCGACCCCACCCAGAACGAGGCGGGCCAGGTTTGCGGTCTGCCCCAGAATGTCCTGCTGTTCACAATTTTCTCCCTGATCGAATCCACCATCCAGGATGAACAGAATGCCGCTGAGGCCCTTTGCCAGGCAGGGGAAGGACTGGTCGAGTTCTTTGCGGGCGATAATAACCGCGACGACTGCTCCGCCTCCGGCCTCTTTGAAAGTCCCCATTACGATTACCTCCTGAACTACATCCGCTGCAATGTCGCCAACAGCGGCGTCAACGGGATGGCTTCGGCCGAGTCCATCGCCAATGGCTTTATCGGCCTGATCCGCGCGATTCAGGCCTCGAACGGGAGCTACCAGGCGTTCTTTAATTCCATGAACCAGTGCATGCCCGCCGACGGAGTTCCTTCCAACGCGACCGTCTTTGCAACCCTGATTGCCACCCAAGAGGACATCCGGGCCGCCAAGAATGGCTTCCTTTTGCCCATGAACTCCATCCTCAGCACAAAGGTGAACCAGTTCCGCGGCAGCGGTTTCCCCAACTGGCATTATGTGGGCGGGGCCATGAACGCCAGCCGCCTGAATGGCATTTGCAGCTGCGACGCCAACGGGCGGTACTTCAACTCCATCCTGGCCTCCTTCGACCAGCAGGGCAATATGCAGGGAACGATGCATATGAATACGCGCGGGCAAACGAGCGTCTACCAGCCCCTGGTTTTGAACAAACTCAGGGAGGTCATAACCTACGATGCCCGGAAAGCCATGTTTGCCGAAGCCTGCCTCCGGATGCCGGAACTACCCGCGCTTAGTCCGGGGTACGAGAGCCTGCTCCGGACCGCCGATGCCCGGCAGGAAGAGCATAACAAAGCCATCCAGCGCGCTTTTGAAAAACTATACCTGCGGGTCAAGCCCGTAGCGGATATCATCGTCAAGGAGCTGGATCCCAAGGCGTACGCATCCCATTACGCCAACCGCTCCTTTGAGAAAATGCGGGCCGCCCGCCTGGGCCGATAAAGGAAAATAAGCACGTGAAACCTGTACCGGTATGAAAATCAAAATCGCATTGCTTCTAGTGCTATCAAGCTCCCTTACCCTTGGCTTTGGGCAGTCACCTGCCACCCGGCTGCCGGCCGGAGCAACGCTGCAACGGATATCCCTGCCCGGCCTGCAATTGGACGCGGCGCAGCAGGTAATGCGGGAATTCAACCAGAAGGTGGAAACCGAATTGCGCAAACAGCCCCAGTATAACCAGATGATGGCTGACCTGGACCGGCTCAAAGCGCTTACCGATCCAGGGCAGCGCCGGGTGGCGGTAGCCCAGTACCAGACGCGGTATAAATCCGTGCTGGATGCCTCCCTGGCGGCTGCCAAACTGACCAAAGCGGACCTTCTGGCGCAACTGCAGCGGGCCGCTCCGGACCAGTCGTTCAGCATGACCAACGACTACGGTATCCGGGCCATTAGCCGCAGTACAGCGCCAAACCGGTTTAAGTTGGCCCAGGGCAGTACCGCCGCCCCATCCCAGCCGTCCGTGCAAATTGTTCGTCTGACGGACTTTGAGCAGGAACACAACAAAACGGGTGGACTGGCTTCCAGTGGTGAGGCGGACTTCACCAGCAATTCCGTTAAGGCGGCTGCGGGGGCGGCCATCGCCGGTGCCTGTGATGTGGATGCGATCTATTCAAAAGCCTACAAGGTTCCTGGCGATGTACGAAAAGCGACCCTGAAACTCCGGTGTCTGCTGGAATCAGATGCCTACACGCTCAGCGTGGCCGGCCCCTCCGCCGCTGTGGCTTCGGCCAGTTGCAGCGTATTTGTTCCCAACGGAGAAAATTTGACCCGGGACATCCAGGAAAGCAAAGTGCTGGGCGTAGTGGCCTGGGCCATGGCCGATGAAAACAGCTTGACGGTCGAGGAAGAAATCGACCTGCCGCTGAATAAAACAGTTGAAATCCACCTGGTCAGTCGAACCAAGGCAACGGTGGTGATCTCCGGCTACTCGGATGCCCATGCCCGGGTGAAAAGCATTTCGGCTGAGGTGCACCTGCAACGGTAAGACGGTATGAAAGGATTCCTGCTTTTCCTGCTGATGGCCAGTCCGGTTTCCGGTGTACTGGCCCAGCCATTTACCGGAGCTGACGCCCAGCCGCTGACCAATGGTGCCGAGAACCCGCTGGAGTTCCAGATTCCGGTATCGGCGGCCTTCGACCTGCTGGGCGTTAATCCTTCGTCGGTTATGCGGCCGGGCAATATCCGGGATTTCAAGGTCGACTGGTCGTTTCAGTCGTACCGGCTCCGTCCTAACCTGGCCATTCAGGCCCAGCCGATCTGGGAGTTGTTCTATAATCGGACCAGCCTGCAGCGGTACCAGAAAGCACCCCGATGGCTGAAAATGCTCTCGACCCTGGACCTCTCGGCCGGGACCGTCGAACAGCAGGTCGGGGAGAATCGCTTCGACCGGCGGCTGGCCATCGCGGGAAAAATGACCGTCTGGCGAAGCAAGGACCCGCTGGATGATGCGGACCTCTACCGCGAAGTGACCGATCAGTACCTGCGGCAGCGAACCGACCTGCTGACTGTCCGGCAAACGCTGGCGGATTCCCTCAGCCGGACGCCTGCTACCGGTGCTTCTCTGGCGCTTCGTCAACAGCTGAGTACCCAGCTGACGGATGCTGAACGGCAGCTTGACGATCTGGACCGGCGGCAGAAAGCCCGCATCGCGGAACTGTCGGCCCAGTTTGTCCGCCAGCACTGGAACGCCTCGTTTCTGGATATTGCCTACGGCCGGGCCTATACGTTTGATAACCCGCTGCTCGACAGCCTGCGGCTGACCCAGGACGGCTGGTCGGTCTGGGCAAACGGTTCGTTCGGAATCGGGCGACGGGTGCTGGTTTCGGGGCTGGTCCGGTACACGGAATTTACCAGTGAGCTGTCGCGCCTGAACCGTTTTAGTCAGCAATACATTGTCGGTTTCAACCTGCGCTACGGCAGCCCGAAATTCAATTTCTTCGCCGAAGTACTGAACCAGACCAGCCGGCAGACCCGCCGCGCCGATCAGGTGACCATTGCCTACGGAGGCGACTGGCGTTTCAGTCGGAACGTAATGCTGAGTTATGCCGTCCGGACGATTTACAACCGCTCGTTCGTCTTCAAAAACCTGGTTCCCATTGTCAGCCTCTCCTGCATGATGCGCTAGGCTCAGACTTTGCCTTTGTAATCCCAGTGGTCTTTGACCAGCCGGCCTTCGGGATCTTTGACCAGCCGCCGGTGGAAGCGGTCGCCGCGGATCTGCCCAGCTTCGGTCATTTCGCCGATGAACAGCAGGTCCGCCAGGCCTTCTTCGTTGGTTTTGAGCACTACGTCATAGCGCCCGAAGCGGAAACTGACCGTTTCGGAAGGGGGAAATTTCTTGCTGATCTGTTTGAGGAGTTTATCGCCGATTTTCATACAAGAGTCTGAGGTATAATCGGGAAACCGCAGCGTTTCGGAGGCTGTTCAGAAAAGTTTTCCAGGGTGACAGAAGGGATTGTGTTAAACAAGGTTAACGCCCGTTGCGCCCGCGGCCGCCGGCCACTACCTTTGTTCTGTTATGAAACGCCGCATCCGCTCCATCTTCCTCCTTATGTCGCTCTGCATCCTGGGCGTCAACGGCTTTCAGGGGTACTGGCTGTACACCAACTACCAGTTGCAGGTGCAGCAGTTTACCCGGACGGTGCGGGAGGCGCTTTTCGAGGCGATGGAAAAGCAGCAGCTTACCGATGCGCGGAAGCTGTTCCGCTCCCAGACCGGGGAATCGCCCGAACGGATTATCATCCGGCGCTTTGATACGGACGCCAAAGCCATGCAGGTTGAGCGCAAGGAAGAAACCCGCCTGGTCCGGCCGATGCCTGGTCCGCCCCGGGGGGACGCGATGGGCGTCCGGATGTATGCTTTCCGGGCGAATACCTCCCAGCGTTCTAAACCGCTGACCGCCGATACACTGGCCAGGCGCATCTCCAACATGCTGATCGTCAACTGGACCGAGAATCGGCCGTTCAACCTGCCCAAACTGGATTCCCTTTACCGGGCCGAACTGCTGCTGCGCGGCATCGATGAACCCTACCAGCTGGATACGCTTCAACTCGCGACAACCGAGCAGACTGTCCGGCGAACGGAGGCGGGCGGGACCAACACGGTCAAACTCCTGACCCTGCCCACGCAGGCGCCAACGCCGGAGCACGGCATCCAGACACCGCCCGTACCGGTCAATCCGGTGAGCGGGCAGTTCGCGGTGGCTTCCTTCGGGACCCCGACCGGCTTCATCCTGCGGAAAATGGGCTGGCTCTTGGGTGGATCGGGCTTGCTGCTGGTGCTGACGACCGGGTGCTTTCTGTTCATGCTCTCCACCATCCTGAAGCAGAAAAAGCTGTCCGAGATCAAGAACGATTTCATCAACAACATGACCCACGAGCTGAAGACGCCCATTGCGACGGTCTCGGCCGCCGTGGAAGCCATGCAGCATTTCGGGGCGCTCAACGATCCCAAAAAGACGGAAACGTACCTGTCCATCTCCAAAAACGAACTCCAGCGGCTTTCCGACCTGGTGGAAAAGGTGCTGAACATGGCCGTCGAGGAGCAGCGGGAACTGGTGCTGAATCCCGAACCGGTTTCCTTATCCGAACTGGTGGCCGAACTGGTGCAGCGACACTCGCTGAGAGCGCCCAAACCGGTCGACTTCGAGGTGCAGATTCCGGCCAGCGAGACGGTCCGCGTCGATAAAATCCATTTTGCCAATATTCTCAACAACCTCATCGACAACGCCATCAAGTATTCCGGTGAGGCGGTGAATATTCGCCTGGGCAGCATCCGCCAGGGCCGGGAGTGGCGGCTGACCGTAGCCGATAACGGCAAGGGAATCCCCAAAGGCTACCAGGAAGCCATTTTTGACCGCTTTTTCCGCGTCCCGACCGGTAATCTGCACCCCGTAAAAGGCTTCGGCCTGGGGCTATACTACGTCCGGCAGGTGGTCGAGAAGCATGGCGGGCGCATTGGCGTTCAGTCCGAGCCGGGGAAGGGTAGTACCTTTTATATCCATATGGTCGAATAAGAATTTAGTCTTCAGTCACCAGTCATCAGTCATCAGTCGAATGCCGCTTTAGTCCGGTCTCCTGACAGGCCTAAAGCGCTATCGTACCAGTAAGATGGCCATGACTGATGACCGATGACTGATGACTGATGACTGATGACTGATGACTGATGACTGATGACTGATGACTGACGACTGAAGACTGACGACTGGTGACTGAAGACTGATGACTCCAACTATGCCAACCGTATTACTAATCGAAGACGAGCCCGCCCTGGGCATGATCGTGCGCGACAGCCTTGAAGTGCGGGGCTTTTCGGTGCAGTATGCTGCCGATGGGGAAGAAGGGCTGGATCTGTTCCGGCAGCAGCCGCCGGACATCATCGTAGCGGACATCATGATGCCCCGCATGGACGGTTTTACGCTGGCCGAACGGATCCGGAGCGAAAACGCCAGCGTTCCGATTATCTTTTTAACGGCGAGGTCCCAGACCGTAGACGTGGTCCGGGGTTTTGAACTGGGTGGGAATGATTACCTGAAAAAGCCGTTCAGCATGGACGAACTGATCGTCCGGATGAAAGCCCTGCTGAACCGGAAGTCCACGACTTCGGCCGAAACGGAGCGCCTGACCATCGGTCGGTACCAGTTTGACCCCGTCAAGCAGCGGCTGCAACTCGATGGGCGGGAAGAACAGCTTTCCCACCGGGAGTCCGAGCTGCTGAAGCGGCTCCACGATCAGCGGAATCAGGTACTGGAACGGTCCGCGGTCCTGCTCGACCTCTGGGGCGACGACAGCTTCTTCAACGGCCGTAGCCTCGACGTCTTTATTACCAAACTCCGGCGCTACCTGAAAGACGACCCGAACGTCCAGATCGTGAACGTTCGGGGGATTGGGTATAAGTTGATTTTTTGACGTTTGACTTTTGAAAAGGATCTGCTTCGTCTGTCAAACGTCCAACGTCATGCGTCAAACGTCAACTCACTGCGCCTTCGGCGCTGGCTGCGGCGGGTTGATCATGATGTGGGCCCGGTGGGTACCCGGGTCCATGATCCACGGCATGCCGGGCGCTTCAGGCTTTAAGGGGAGACCTGTACTTTCGGCGGTGGCGTAGGGAATGTACACGACATAGCGCAGGTATCCGTCCTTCACCTCGCCCGTTTCGGGTTTAAAGTTTTCCTCCTTGGCCGAATAGGCGTAGAGGGTCGAGGGGGCTTTGGGCATTTTCAGTTTGCCCGCTTTCACTTCTTTTTCCCGCATCTCCATAATCTCCTCCGGCTTTTTCCCGGCCTTCTGCAGGTCGCGGCCCCGCTGCATGAACGGTTCGAGGTCGCGGTGATAGCAGGACACGCTCAGGCCCTTTTTTTCCGGATCATCGGCCAGGCAGACCATTTCGTTGGTTCCTTTGCGCAGGACCACCCATTCTTTTTTGTCGTTGTAGCCGTATACAAGCGCGCCGTCGCGCTTGTCGGCCGGGGCGGCCAGCACGGCGGTTTTGATCTGAACATCGGCGGGCGGGACGGGCGACTGAGCCCGGGCAGTCAGGCCCGCGGTGGTCAGCAACAGCAGGCAGGCGTACATTTTCATAAGGCGTAGTCAGGATTTAGTATACCGCAACATTAGCATATCTTCGCGAACTCTGCGTCATGCCTGGCGCCCTTTGCCGCTTAAAAATTTCCGTTCATGCCTCCCCAGCGCATCATCTCCCTGGTTCCTTCCCAAACCGAACTGCTGTTTCACCTGGGTCTGGCGGACCGAATCGTTGGCCTTACCCGGTTTTGTATCCATCCGGCCGAGGGCGTGCGGCCAGTTGTGAAGGTAGGCGGCACTAAAAATCCGGAGCTGGACCGGATCCGATCCCTGGCACCCGACTGGATTCTGGCCAATAAGGAAGAAAACCGTCGGGAAGACGTTGAAACACTGGCGGCCGAATTTTCGCTTCACCTGACCGACGTCAATACCCTGGACGAGGCGCTGGCCATGATCGAGGCCGTTGGGGCCATTTGCGGCGTTCCGGATCGGGCCGGGGTGCTGGCCGCGCAAATTCGGGAGTCATTTGCCGCACTTCCGGTCCCAAAAACCCGGCCAAGGGTCGCCTATTTTATCTGGCGCAATCCCTGGATGGTGGCCGCGGGCGATACCTTTATCGATGCCATGCTGGAAGTGGCCGGTTTCACGAACGCCTTTGCCGATCGCAACCGGTATCCGGTGGTGACGGAGACTGAACTCCAGGAGGCCAGGCCGGAAGTCATCCTGCTGTCTTCGGAGCCGTATCCGTTCCGGGAAAAGCACTTCGCCGAACTGGCGGATATATGCCCCGGCGTTCCGGTGGAGCTGGTCGACGGAGAGCTGTTTTCCTGGTACGGCAGCCGCCTCCTGGCTTCGCCCGCTTACTTTCGTGAATTACAAAACCGTCTTGGGGTACGCTAAGGGAATTACCGCTACCTTTAATACCTGGTCAGCCGCTGGTCTATGCATACGGGTAACACGCTTTCGGTTTCTTCCTTCAACCTGATTTTGTACGCGGCGCGGCGCAGCGGGGCCGATGGGGACGCCCTGGCCCGGGCCGTGGGCATTGATCCGGCCCAGCTGGCTGACCCCGACGGCCGCGTACCGCTCTCAGCGGTGCAAAACCTCTGGCGCGAAGCCATCGCCGCCACCGGTGACCCTTATTTATCGCTGCGGATGGGCGAGCTGATCAATACCGTCGCGGTCGGCGTACTGGCCTACGTCATGATGCATTGCCCGACGCTGCGGCATTCCCTCCAGAAACTCTGCCAGTACCAGGATATTGTCTGCGAGGGCGTCCGGACCGAGCTGCACGAAGCGGACGGACTGGCCGAGCTGGTCCTGACGATCACCAGCCCGGATATCATCTACCCGCAGCACGCGCTGGGATCGGAACTTTCCGTCTACCTGGCGGCCATGCGGGCCCTGACCGGTGAGCCGATAACGCCGGTCGCCATGCGGCTCGCCTACCCGGCTCCCCCCGAGACGGAGGAATACGTCCGGATCTTTGGGACGGATGACCTGGTTTTTGACGCCCCTCAGACGGTCATGGTGCTGGAGGCCCGCTGGCTGGATACCCGGATCCTGAACGCCAGTCCGGGTTTGTTTCAGCTCTTTGAGCAACACGCCAGCACCATCCTGGAAAAACTCCGGACTCCGGCCCTGCCCGCCCGGGTAAAACAGGAAGTGGTCAGCCTGCTGAAAGGCGAGGAGCCGACCCTGCCGGCGGTAGCCGACCGGCTGGCCATGGGCGTCCGGACGCTGCAACTGCACCTGAAAGAGGCGGGCGTGACATACCAGCAACTTCTGGACGAAGTCCGCCGCGACCTCGCCGTCCAGCACCTGCGCGATCCGCACCTGAGCACCACCGATATCGCTTACCTGCTCGGATTCTCTGAACCCAGCGTGTTCTACCGCTCCTTTAAACGGTGGACAGGCGCGACGCCGAAGGAATACCGGATCGGGGTTGCCTGATGGCCCGGAACCAGGCCAGCGTTTCGGCCTGGGCCTGTTCGAGGGGTGTCTCCCGAAAATCGGGGAAAGCCTGTCGGACCTTCGCATCGTCGAGAACGACGGTGTTTTCGTACAGATAAAGCATCTCCTTCACTTCCCGCAGCACCGGAATAAACAGCCCCAGGATGTTGACGAAAAACCGGTTCAGAACCCGGGTTCGGAGCGGCTTTCCGGTCTGCTGCATCAGCTTGTCAAAGAAAAAGCGAATGGAAGGCAGCACCTCGCCGCCATAGTTCCAGACTTCATAAGGCTTCGCCGGCCCGGTTCGGAGCATCAGCCGAACGATGATCTCGGCCGCATCGGGGGTGTAGACCGCCTGGTGCGGTACGTCCAGGTTGACGAGCCAGGGCAGGGGTTTGCCATCCAGGGCGTTCTCAAAAACCGGGCGGATACCGTCGTTCATCACGTTTGGGCCCCAAAAATCAGGAAGCCGAACGGTCAGTACCTGGCACTGTCCGGCTACCGCGGCGGCCTCAAGCTCCTGTTCCAGCCGGACCCGCAGCTGGCCTTTTCGGGAGCAGGGATTGGGCAGGCTGTCTTCCCGAATCGGCTCCCGGCTCAGCCCAAAATTGTAAATGTTAGCCGGGAAGACAATCGTCGCCCGGGAAACGCTGGCCGCCCGAATGACCTTATCGGTGACGGTATCCATGTTGCCGAACCACTGTTCGTAGGGATAATTCAGTCCGTGGAAAATGAAATCCGTATCGGCGGCCAGGCGCTGCAGGAGGTTTCCATCCTGGGCATCGCCCTCCACCAGGGTTAGGTTGGCAAAGCCAGGGAACAGCTTCTCGGCCCTGGCCCGGTTACGGACCAGCAGGCTAACGGGAAGCCCGCGCCGGAGCAGGTTGAGCGTTACGGCATAACCAATACTGCCGGTAGCGCCCAGCACGAGGGTGTGTGGATTAGTTCGCATAGTTGGTAGCGGAAACAGAGATGGAAGGGGGAGCATCGGTGCGCCGTCCTTCGTTGAGCCGGCCCAGGTGGGTGTGCTTGAAGCTGTCCGGGTATTTCAGTCCGTAGCCCATGAGCCGGTCCATGCTGGCGTGCCCGTACAGGATAATACCAGCCAGCATCAGATAGGGCGCGGCCGTGAAGTAGCCCAGCACACCGATCAGCACCGCCAATCCTTTGTGATGAAATAGATTATAGGTAGCAGCGCCCAGCCTCGGATTGACCAGGTAACCCAGCATCCCCAAATCGGGCAGGAGGAGGAGGGCGGGAAACCACCACCAGGCGAAAGGCAGCAGGGTAAACAGGAAAATAGCGAATCCGAGCTGGGTTAGTTCTTCCAGGTTCAGTAGCGTTTTCATGGCGTTTTGGTCCGTTTTTGTTCGAAACAAAGGTCCGGCTTGCCGCCCGATGGCGAGGTGACCGCGCATGAAAAAGAAGTGACGGATTGCGAAGAAATGGCGGACTTTCCCCAGCCTGAAGGAATTCACCTCGCTGATGGCAGATTATTTTGTTAAAAATTGGGCAAATCGGCCCCGGCGCTTTTTTTCACGATAGTATTACTTTTATTTTGCCAGATAATCCTTAGTAAACACATGCGATATGAGGAAAACTGTATGGTTTTTAAGTTGCCTCCTCTGCCTGCTTATCTCGGTAGGCATAGTGCAGGCTCAGGAGCGTACCCTAAGCGGGCGAGTGACCGCTGGTCCGGAGAACGGGCCGGTGCCGGGCGCGAACATTGTGGTCAAAGGATCGGCGCGGGGCACTAGCACGGATGCCAACGGCTCATTTAAACTGACTGTACCGGCCGGCGCGCGGCAGCTGGTCATTTCGTCGGTCGGGTACAATTCCCAGGAAGTCGAAATCGGCAATCAGTCGGTCATTAACGTTACCCTGACCGAAGACGCCCGCCAGCTGAGCGAAGTCGTCGTGACGGCCCTTGGAATCCGGCAGGAGAAGCGGGCGCTGAACTACTCCCTGCAGGAGGTGAAGTCCGATGAAATCATCCGGGCCCGGGAACCGAACATCGTCAACGCCCTGAGCGGCAAGGTAGCCGGGGTGCAGATTATCAGCCAGGCGGGTTCACCGGGGGCGGCTTCTTCGATCAACATTCGGGGGAAATCGTCCTTCCAGGGCAACAGCCAGCCGCTGTTCGTCGTCGACGGTATTCCCATCAACAACTCGTTCCGTACGACCGGTCAGTCGTCTTCGGTAGACGTTCCCAACCGGGCCGTCGACATCAACCCGGACGATATCGAATCCATTTCGGTCCTGAAAGGGCCGGCGGCAACGGCCCTGTACGGGATTCAGGCCGGGAGTGGGGTGGTGCTGATCACCACCAAAAAAGGAAGCCGGAGCGAAACGCGCCAGACTACGGTCACCTTCAACAGCACCGCTTCGGTCGAAGAAGTCAACAAATTCTTCCCCCTGCAGAGCGAGTTTGCCCAGGGAACCAACGGGACCTACAGCGACGTGCCGGGGCAGACCTTCATGTTCGGTCCGCGCATCAGCGATCTGCGGTACAGCCGGACCCTGACCGACGCCCGTTATCCGCAGGGCAAAATTGTACCCGCTACGGATCCGACGGCGAATCCGGATGGCCTCGTTCAGGTATTCGATAACCAGCGGAATTTCTACCAGACCGGTCGGACGTTCAACAACCACCTGAGCATCAGCAGCGGGAACCGGAACGGTAACCTCTACTTCTCCCTGGGTCGCCTGGCGCAGGAAGGTGTCATTCCCCTGAACACCTTCGACCGGACGACCGCCAAGCTCTCCGGCGAAACGGAACTGAGCCCGAAACTGCGGCTTTCGTCGTCGGTGACCTACATCAATTCCGGCGGCCGGCGCGTGGGTCGGGGTGATAACTTTGTGGGGGTAACCCAGGGTATCTACCGGACGCCGCCGCATTTCGATATCTTCAACGGCCAGAGCGATCCGACCAACCCGATTGCCTTTCAGTTTCCAAACGGTTCACAGCGGCATTACCGCAACCAGAATCAGATCGACGGCATGAACCCGAGTGATCTTGGGCTGGGACCGGATAGTCCGCTCTGGACCATCAACAAGAACCCCTTCCGCGACCGGGTTGACCGGGTGCAGGGCTATGCCCAGGTAAACTACCAGATACTACCCTGGCTGGGCGCCATGTTCCGGGCGGGTGCCGACGTCTTCGCCGACCGGCGGGTGCACGCCTTTGACATCGGTTCCTTCGGGGGCGATGGTCGTTTCGGCCGCATTTTTGAAGATACCTACATCAACAAGACCTTCAATACGGACTTCCTGCTGACGGCCAACCGGAAGGTAGGGGCCTTTGGCATGACGGCGCTGGTGGGGCATAACTTCTTCAACAACAGCGAAACGCGCTCCTACATTGACGGCAATACGTTCAACCAGCCGGGGCTGTTCAACATCAACAACGCCACGGTTATTTCCAACCCGCTCCAGTCGACGTTCCAGCGCCGTACCTTTGCCGCTTTCGGGAGTGTGAAACTGGATTACGAGGGCTGGGCCTTCCTGGAAGGAACCCTGCGGAACGAATGGGCTTCCACGCTGCCGAAGCAGAACAATTCGTTCATGTATCCCTCTTTAAGCGGCGGGGTCATCATGACCGATGCCTTCAAACTGAACAGCCCGGTACTGTCCTACGCCAAAATCCGCGCCTCCTTCGCCCAGGTGGGTAACATTCCGGAGCCGTATCAGACCGAAACCTTCTTTATCCGCGCTTCGGCCACCGACGGCTTCGGGAACGGTATTTCCTTCCCGATCCGGGGCAGCAACATCGGCGGCTCTACGCTGAGCAACCAGATCGGCAATCCGAACCTGCTGCCGGAAAACAACAGTACGCTGGAGTTCGGCGCCGATCTGGGCTTTCTCAACAACCGGATCCGCCTGGATGCTACCTACTACCATTCCCGCAACCGGAACCAGATTATTGCCGTACCGCTGGCCTCCTCCTCGGGTTTCACCTCCCAGCGGATCAACGCCGGTGAACTGGAAAACAAAGGGCTGGAAGCCATCCTGACTATCGTGCCGGTGAAATCGGGTGATTTCCAGTGGGAAGCGTCGTTTAACTTTACGCGGAACCGCAACTTCGTCGTTTCGACCATCAATAACGAACCGATCCTGCTGCCGGGCTTCGGGACCATCTTCCAGCCGCGGCTCGTTCCCGGGCAGCAGTTTGGGGTCTTCTACGGCTCAGGCTGGCGCCGGAACGAAGCCGGGCAGATCCTGATCGGCAACGATGGCTTCCCTATCCGCCAGGATAACCTCCTGATCGGCAATCCGAACCCGAACTACCTCCTGGGCATCCGGAACTCGCTGACCTACAAAGGCGCTACGCTCTCCTTCCTCTGGGATATCCGGCAGGGCGGCGACGTCTGGAACGGAACCGAGGCGGTCCTGACCAACATCGGTATGACCATGCGGACGGTAGAACGCGGTCAGCAGCGGGTGTTTGAGGGCGTTCGTCAGGATGGTACGCCGAATACCCAGGCCGTGACGCTGACGCAGGCCAACTGGTTCCAGGCCAACGGCCGGGCTACGGGTGCCGCGGGCGTGCACGAGCAGTTTATCGAAGATGGCTCCTGGGTGCGGTTGCGGGATGTCAACCTGAGCTATCGCCTGCCGGGCAAGTGGTTTGGCAAAGGCCTGGTGAAAGGCGTCGAACTGACCGCCTTTGGCCGTAACCTGCTGTTGTTTACGAAGTACTCAGGCGTGGATCCGGAGAATAGCCTCTACGGGCTGAGCCCCGCCCAGGGTCTGGATTACTTCGGGAACCCCAACACGCGCTCGGCGGGTCTGAGCCTGAATGCAACTTTTTAAATGGTAATGGACTTGCATGGTTAAGAGGGTCTGATGGCTGGATGGTTGAACAAAACCATTTGACCATCCGACCATCCCAGCCATTCATCCAATTTAGCACCAACACTTTATGAAACGATATTACAAACCCCTGCTGATGGTCCTGGCGGCGATGGTGGGGATCAGCAGTTGTGATTTTAAAGACATCAACGTCAATCCGAACTCGCCGACGGATGCCCCGATGAATGTCCTCCTGCCGGCCGCCCAGGCGAACCTGGCCTACGGCATCCACGGGGATATCGCCCAGTTCACGAGCATCTTTACCCAGCAACTGGGTGGGGTGGAGAACATCTACCTGTCGGTCGGCCAGTACGACCTGAACGGCAACCTGGCGGCCCGGGTCTGGGACGGTAACCTGTATCCTGGCTCGATGAAAGATCTGGACGTCATCATCCGGAAGGCCAATCAGAACGGCTCGCCGCATTACCGGGGCGTGGCCCGCGTGCTGATGGCCGCAGCCCTGGGCCAGGCGGTAGACCTGTGGAACAACGTTCCTTATTCCCAGGCTTTTCGTGGTGCCGACGGTCAGGCTGTGACCCAGCCCGTCTACGACCGGGGTGAAGCGCTCTACGATACGGTTCAGAACCTGCTTTCGCAGGCGATTGTCGATTTACAGGCCGCGCAAAGCACCTTTTCGCCGGGCCGCGACGATCTGGTCTACGGTGGCAACCGGACCCGCTGGCAACAGGCCGCCCGGGTGCTGAAGGCTCGGTACTTCAATCACCTGAGCAAAGTGAATCCGGAGCAGTCGGCGCAGAACGCCCTGGCTGCGCTGCAGGGAGGCGGTTTTACGTCCAACGCGGAGGATGCCCGGATCGTGTTCGGAACGACCCAGGATGCCGCCGGACCGTGGTTCCGCTTCCTGGTTGGTAGCTTCGGTAACGGGGTTCGGGTTGGGGAGTTTTTTGTCAACCTGCTCAGCCAGCGCAACGATCCGCGGCTGCCCTTCTACGTACGGGCCAATACCACCGGAACTCCCTTTGTGGGCTCTCCGGCCGGGGTTTCCCGTCCGACGGCCTCGCAGCTTGGCGGCTACTTCAACCGCCCGGAATCGCCGGCTAACTTTATCACCTTTGTGGAGCAGAAGTTTATCGAAGCCGAAGCCAATCTGCGGCTGGGCCGGACGGCCGAAGCCGCTGCCGCCCACAATGCCGCGGTAGCCGCCTCGATTAGCAAAGTGACGGCTCCGATTCCGGCGTTTAGTCTGACGACTAACACCACGGCCAACCAGGATTACCTGCGGCGCTTTGGGGCTGAAACGGCGGAGACGATTTCGCTGGACAAGATTCTGACGGAGAAGTACATCGCCCTGGCCCTCGATCCGGAAACCTGGAACGACTGGCGCCGCAGCACTACCACGGCCTCGCCCAACGGGGTTCCGGGTCTGACGCTGGCAGCTTCCTCCCAGCAGTTTACCGCCGGGCGTTTCCCGCGCCGCTGGCCGTACCCGCTGTCGGAAGTTCAGCTGAACCGGGCGAATGTGGAAGCCCAGGGACCGGCGACGATTACCGACCGGGTGTTCTGGGATCGCTGATCGCTGATTGCTGATTATTGATTAGTGACGTTTGACGCTTGACGGTTGACCAGTGCGTAGAGGCAGTTGCCTTAAATCGCCCGTCAAAGGTCAAGCGTCAAACGTCATTAATCATTTTACCCCCGCGACCAGGGCAAAATCCTCCCAGAACTTGGGGTAAGATTTGGCCACTACACCGGGCTCTTCGATGCTGATTTCCCGACGCAGGGCCACCGGTGCGAAGGCCATCGCCATCCGGTGATCATCATAGGTGGCAATGCTCGGTACTTCCGAAGCCGGAGAATCGTACCGGGTAACGATATACTCCTCGTTCGACTTTACCTCCACTAAATCCGAACCAATCTTTTTGAGCTCTGCCTGCAGGGCCGCCACGCGGTCGGTTTCCTTGATCTTCAGGCTTTCGATGCCGGTAAGCGTCAGCGTTATTTGCTTAAGGGCGCAGCAGACGGCGACCGTCTGGGCCAGATCGGGGCAATCGGTGAAATCCCAGCGCAGGGAAGCTTCTTCCGGAATTTTGGTCAGCCGCACGCCGCCCTCGAAGAAGGTACTCTGCACGCCCAGGGGTCGCATGATGTCGACAATGGCGCTGTCGCCCTGCAGCGATGCTTCCTTCAGTCCCAGCAGTTCAATCTCCGAGCCTTCCTCCGCCACGGCCGCAATGCTGTACCAGTAGCTGGCCCCTGACCAGTCCGATTCCACGGCATAATCCCGGGGTACGTAGGGCGTAGCGGGTACCTCGATGGAATTGGTCGCCCAGTCGGCCCGGGCATTCACCCCAAAATGCGCCATCTGCTTCAGCGTCATTTCGATATACGGCCGCGATCCGACTTCTCCGGTCAGCTCCAGCAGGAGACCGTCCGGAAGCAGGGGCGCAATCATCAGCAGAGCCGAGATGTACTGGCTGCTGACGTCGCCGCGAATCGCCACCCGGTTCGTACCGCTTTTGTTGAAGCCCCGGGTAATCAAAGGAGGATAGCCTTCGTTCCCCAGAAATTCGATATCGGCTCCCAATACCCGCAGCGCATCGACCAGGATGCCGATCGGTCGCTCACACATGCGGGGCGTTCCGGTCAGGGTCTTGTGCTGGCCGGTGATGGCGAAATAAGCCGTCAGAAACCGCATGGTGGTTCCGGCATCCAGAACGTCGGCGATCGGGTCTTCCGACTGCAGCAGCCGGATCATCGTTTGGGTGTCGCGGGCGGCCGAGACGTTGTGGAGGGTGCATTGAAAGCCGGTCAGGGCATTGATGATCAGCGCCCGGTTGCTTTCACTCTTGGAAGAAGTCAGTTGAATCGTGGCCCGAACCGGACCGCTGGGAGGGTAAAGGTGTACCGCACTCAAAACAGCAGGAAGTTAGTGATTATCCCGCAAAAGTAGGGGGAAGGGGGGAGATACCAAAGGGGAGGGGGTAAAGAGTGACCACGTAGCGAGGTGGCAAAGAAGCATAGGGGAAAGTGGCATCGGTGCAAAGAATCTCCGGTATGAAGTGGAGGCTGGCTTGACGTGGCGGACGCTTACAGCTCTGACGCCTGGCGAACTTTCCCCGATCTGCCTGGGTGAAGCATAGACCTTACCGGCTACGGAGGACCCGTAAACGGTGGTTGCGGTTGATGCGGTAGCTGGGATTACTCAGCCGGCCGCACACCCAGCCCAGTCCCGCCAGCGCCCCGGAGATCAGCAGGGCTTCATTGCTGGTAATAAACCGGCCGTTACCCGCCATATCCTTGGGATTGACAAAATCCGCCGCCAGAAACAGCGCCCCCGCAATCGGAAGGAAGTAGGCTCCCTGCGTGACAAACGGAATCTGGCGTTTGAGGTAGACCCGCTGGATGCGGTCGAGCCGGAAATGCCGGACTTCTCTGAGCAGATTGTCGGGATTTTCGATCACCAGTGCCAGGGAAGTGTCGGTCAGGCTGTAAATGGGCTCTTTAAAGCGCCTTCCCTCGTACCGAAACTTAATTTCCTGCCCCCGAAAAAACCGGTGCCGCTGGAACCCGCCCAATAAGCCGATCACATCCAGGACCAGATAAGGCCGGCCGGGCTCTGCCAGGGAAGCGAGTTGGGGATTTTGCCGCCGAAGGAGCGAATCGACCGACAGGGTATCCGATGGCTGGGCCCGGGCGTTCAGGAAGAGGAACAAATACAGCAGGAATGTCAGACGGTAGGGCATAGGCGGGAGCAGTATACGGCGTGGCGACTAATATTCCAGCTCTTTTTCCTGTTTTAAACGCTCGCTGCCCATTTTTGTTGATACCCCGCCGGAAACAATAAGTTTCATCACCTCGGCACTGGAAGCCTGAATGGGTTGTACCGCTCCTTGGGGTACGATAAAGATTTCCCCGGACAAGGCGTACGAATGCGGGAAGTACACCGCCAAATGACCGGCCATGTCCAGGTGGCTCAGGTCGCCCTGCGTGATAAAGCCGATTTTTTTGAGTCCTGACTGGGGTTCAATGGTCACCAGCACGGGCTGATTGAACTTCTTTTTGTCACCCACAAATGCCGAAACCAGGTCTTTCACCGAAAAATACACCAGCCGGACCAGGGGCAGGTGATTGACCGACTGTTCGATCAGGTTTAGGAACGACTGCGGCAGGAGCGTCGAGAAAGTCAGCCCAACGACCATAATCCCCGCCAGGATCAGCAGCATGCCCAGGCCTGGGTATTCCAGTGGAATAATGCCATCCAGCCACAGAAAGGCTGAATACAGGACGTAAACCGTCAAACCGACCGGAGCGACGAACAGCAGCCCCCGGACGAAATACCGAAACAGACGCTGGAGAATTTTTTTCAGAACGGTATGCATGTTACAGGCAGTACGATGGGTAATCCGGAAACAGTCGGATTGTCAGCTTAACGACACCCCCACGCGGGAGGTTCCTTGGAAGAAAGCGGAACGGCATCGTAATTTCACCGCTTCATTTCCGCTTGAACCATGAACGCGACAAATTTATACGAATTTACCCGCCGGGTGTTCCTGGCTATCGGCTGCCCCGAAGCTGAAGCCGCTCAGGCCGCTACGGTGCTGGTCCAGGCCGACCTCCGCGGCGTCGATTCCCATGGCGTGGCCCGGCTGGCAGGCTACGTCCGCCTGTACGATAACGGCCGGCTTAATCCCGCACCCCAGGTCCGGGTGGTACACGAAACGCCGTCGACGGCCGTAGTCGACGGCGACCGGGGCCTGGGGCTGGTGGTCGGCCCGAAAGCCATGCAACTGGCGATCGAGAAAGCCCGGGTGGCCGGGACGGGCTGGGTCGCTGTCCGCAATTCCAACCATTTCGGTATTGCCGGCTACCACACCATGCTGGCCCTGGAACACGACATGATCGGGATGGCCATGACCAACGCCGCCCCGCTGGTGGCTCCGACCTTTTCCCTGCAGAAAATGCTGGGCACCAATCCTATCGCGGTGGCTGTGCCGGCGCTGACCGAACCGCCCTTCGTGGCCGATTTTGCCACCACGGCCGTCGCCTACGGCAAACTGGAAATCCTGCAGCGAAAAGGCGAAGCCGCGCCGCTGGGCTGGGCGCAGGGCCCCGACGGCGGACCGACCAACGACGCCAACGCCGTCCGCAACGGGGGGGCGCTGCTGCCGCTGGGCTCGGACCGGGAACACGGCAGCCACAAAGGCTACGCCCTGGGCAGTATCGTCGATATCTTCTCCGGCGTATTATCAGGAGCCAATTACGGCCCATGGGTTCCGCCCTTCGCCACCGCGGGCTTTATGGCCGCCCAGGAAGGCGTCGGGGAGGGGACGGGGCACTTTTTCGGAGCCATGCGGGTGGATGCGTTCCGGCCCGCAGAGGAGTTTAAACTGCATATGGATAAGTGGATTCAGGCGTTCCGGCAGGCCCGGGCCGTCGAAGGTCGGCAGGTTCTGATTCCGGGTGATCCGGAACGGGAAATGGAGCAGTTGCGCGGCGCGGAAGGCATCCCCCTGATTGAGCCGGTGCAGCAAAGCCTCCGGGAACTGGCTGAACGGTTTGGCATCGATTATCCGACAACATAAACGATTGACCTCCCATCAACCCGGTCTGGGCGCGCTGGGAAGTCTTTTGTATCTTTGCCCACCCAACAAGCCTGCTGTATGTCGCAAAAGTTTAAAATTGGATTGATCGTTGTCGTTTCGGTTTTGATGGCCTCCTTTTCGCTGTATTTCTGGCAGGTTTTCCAGACGCCGAACCTGCAGACCCGGGAGAACGACGGGGATTTTGTGCTGCTCATTCCCCGGGGTGCCACCTACGAATCGGTCCTGGATTCCCTGAACAAACACGAGGTTATCAATAACCAGTTATCGTTCCGGTTCCTGTCCAAACTGTTGAAATACCCGGACTACGTCAAATACGGCCGGTACGTCATCAAAAAAAACATGGGCAATTACGCGGCCATCAAAAAGCTGCGGGCCGGCGCCCAGGACCCGGTCAACGTGACGTTTAATAACATCCGGTTAAAAGACGATCTGGTAAAACGGCTGGGAAACCGATTTGAGTTTGGCCCCGAAAAGCTGGCGACCCTGCTCAACGATCCGGCGGTTACGAACCAGTACGGGTTTGACACGACCACCATCATGTGCATGTTCCTGCCCAATACCTACGAGTTCTTCTGGACCGTCAAACCGGAAGCCTTCCTCGACCGGATGGCCAGCGAATACAAGGAGTTCTGGACCCCCGAGCGTAAGGCCAAAGCCAAAGCGCTGAACCTGAGCCAGACCCAGGTGCAGGTCCTGGCCTCCATCGTGGAGGCGGAAACCAAGAAGGTCGACGAAAAACCCCGCGTAGCGGGCGTATACCTGAACCGGCTGCGCCAGGGAATGAAGCTGGAAGCCGACCCGACGCTGGTGTTTGCCCACCGCGATTTCACCATCCGCCGCGTTCTGAACCGCCACAAGGCCATTAATTCGCCCTACAACACCTATCTCAACAGAGGCCTTCCTCCGGGTCCGATCAACCTGCCGACGCTCTCCTCGATCGACGCGGTGCTGCAGCCCGAGGAACACGAATACCTGTATTTCGTCGCCAAAGCGGATTTTTCCGGTTACCACACCTTCGCCCGCACCGACGACGAACACCTCCAGAACGCCCGCATTTACCAGGCAGCCCTGAACCAGCGGAGGATTATGCAATGACATGGATTGACGGATCGAGGGATTGAAGGATTGGCTAAAGTCGTTCCACCAAGAATGACTGACTCAGCGCGATAACCCCTTCAATCCCTCAATCCTTCATTCCTTAAATACGGCCATGTACACCTACGATGCCCCTCCCATCCGCGTTCGCTACGCCGATACCGACCAGATGGGTTATGTCTATTACGGGAATTACGCGCGGTTTTATGAGATTGGGCGGGTGGAAGCACTCCGGAATCTGGGCTTTCATTACAAGGAAATGGAAGCTTCGGGGGTGATGATGCCGGTTTATGAGAACCGCTCACGGTACCTGCGGCCGGCGCGCTACGACGATCTGCTGACTGTCCGGGTAACCATCCGCGAGCTGCCCCTCGTTCGGATCGTATTCCACTATGACCTCTTTAATCAGCTAAACGAGCACCTGCATTCCGGGGAAACGACCCTCGTTTTTCAGCAAATGCAAACGGGGCGGCTTTGTAAGGCACCGGCCGAACTCGTCGACAAACTCAAACCTTTTTTCGAGGCGTCGGTTTAATCCGCAACGTACGATAAAGTTAAGGGTATGTTTGATAAACTTATGAGCCTGGGGCCGATGCAACGGTTCCGGCTGTTTTTGCAGAACCGACTGGCGTTTGATTCCAAGATGACCTGGTACCGGTTTCTGGAAAAATTTGTCGATAAAATTACGGATAATGATACCAGCGAACGGTCAACTTCCGTAGCGTTCAACCTCATTCTGGCCGTTTTCCCTTTTATCATCTTCCTCTTTACCCTCGTACCCTATATTCCCATTGAAAACCTGGATAACCAGGTGATGGACTTTCTGAAGCGGGTACTGCCGGCAACCACCTACGATACCGTCAAAACGACCATTCTGGACATTATCAACCGGCCACGGGGCGGCGTTTTATCCTTTGGTTTTCTGCTGGCAGGCTACGCGGCAACCAGTGGAATGGTATCGCTGATGAGTGCCTTTAATTCCTCGCATCAGACCGGGGAAGGACGCTCCTTTCTTAAAACCCGGATGATTGCCGTCGGTCTGACGTTTACCCTGACGGTGGCGCTTTTTCTGGCCGTGGCGGTCCTGGTTATTGGCGGCTTGGTCTCGGACTATCTCCGGCACTTTCAGATTTTTGACAACCTGATTTTTTATACCCTGATTGATCTGGGCCGTTATCTGCTTGTTTTTCTGGTATTTGTCCTGGCCATAGCCGTGATTTACCGCTTCGGGCCGGATGTCAACATGAAGTGGAATTTCATCACGCCGGGTTCGCTGGTGGCTTCGGTGCTGATCGTCCTGACCACACTCGGCTTTTCCTACTATGTCTCCAATTTTGGGTCCTACAACAAGCTGTACGGGTCCATCGGCACGCTGATCGTGCTGATGATCTGGACCAATCTGGTGTGCCTGCTGCTGATCCTGGGTTTCGAAATGAACATTACGCTGTATAATCTGGAAGGCGATAAGGATCCGGATGTAGCCTCGAAGAAGAATATTACCCCGCAGACGGCCTGACCGGCGATAACCGTTTACGAAAAGGTTTAACCGAACACGAAATTCCCGATGTACCTTGAAGCGCGTTCGCCTATACTTGCCTCAGTATACGCTAATTAACCGCTAGCCAGTGGCATGACAGGTACGCTTCAATCGCCTTCCGCTCAGGATATCCCGCACAACCGGCCTCTGGTTTCCGTCATTTGCATTAGCCACAATCAGGTCCAGTGGGTAGAAGCCTGTCTGCAGTCGGTCTGGGAGCAGACCTATCCGGCCGTTGAACTGATCATCGTCGATAATGGCAGCCAGGATGGTACCCGGGAGCGGATTGAGGCCCTGCTGGCGGATCATCCGGAGACGGTGCTGATCGCCAACCCCGACAACCGGGGGATCTGCCGGGCGTTCAACCAGGGGCTGGAACGGGCCAGCGGAGCGTACGTGATTGATTTGTCGGCCGACGACCGTCTCCATCCGGACCGGATCACCCGGCAGGTAGCTGCCTTCGAGGAATTGCCGCTCGATTATGGGGTGATCTTCGGGAATGCGGCCCTGATCGGTCCGGAAGGCCGGCCTCTGGGGTACCATTTTCCGGTAGACCAGCACGAACGAACGCGGGTGTCGGTACCTACGGGCTGGATGTTCGCCACCCTGCTGCGGTCGTATGTGGTCTGTACGCCGACGATGATGATCCGGCGCTCGGTACTGGACGAGCTGGGGGGATATGACGAATCCCTGGCTTACGAGGATTTCGATTTCTGGGTACGCAGCGGCCGTTCCTACCGGTACTACTACCAGGATGCCGTACTGACCCAGAAGCGGTTTCGGTCCAACTCCCTCTCGACCGGATTTTTGCGGCCGCGCAACGAATTGCTTCCCTCCACGCTGAAGGTTTGTTACAAAGCCTTCGATCAGTGTATCACTCCCGACGAATACAACGCCCTGGCCTCGCGCGTGCGTTGGTCCATCCGGCAGTCCTTCTACGCTCAGGAATATACGTTGGCGTTTCAGTTCGCCGAATTACTGCAATATCTGGCCAAGCCTGACTGGCAAACAAAGCTAATTTTGCAACTTTGCCGCTGGCGGCTGCCGATCAATCCCTTCTACCGACTCTACTACCGCTGGGTACACGCCCGGCCCGGCTACGCAGTCGTACGCTAAGGAGCACAACCAAAGGAAGCCGCCGCCGGTTATTTACTTCAGATCATCTGAACTTGCCTGTATGTCGGCTGAATTGATTCGGGTCCATCCGCAGACACCCGAAGAACGAAAAATCATGCATATCGTGAGCGTGTTGCGCGACGGCGGCGTGATTATTTACCCCACCGATACGGTTTACGGGCTCGGCTGTGACATCCACAACGCCCGGGCGGTTGAACGGGTGGCCCGCATCAAGGGCATCAAGCCAGCCAAGAACAACTTCTCCTTTATCTGCTACGATCTGAGTCATATTGCCGATTATGCCCGCGTCGGTAACCAGGCCTTTAAACTGATGAAGCGGCTGTTGCCCGGCCCGTTTACGTTTCTCCTGGAGGCCAGCAACCGGGTGCCCAAACTGCTGAACGCCAGCAAAAAGACCGTGGGTATCCGCGTCCCCGACTGCCCCATTCCCCGCCTGATTGTGAAAGAGCTGGGAAACCCAATCATAACGACTTCCATCCGGGATGATGACGAAATCCTGGAATACCCCACCGATCCGGAGGAAATCTTTGATCGGTACAAGCACCTGGTCGACCTGGTCATCGATGGCGGATACGGCGGCAACGTGCCGTCGACCATCGTCGATGCCACCTCGGATGATTATTCCATCGTCCGCCAGGGAAAAGGCGAACTAGACTTTTAGTCATGCTTAAAAAAACTATTCCGATAGGGAATCTGTGATGATGAACGGCTTTTTTACCAACTTGCGTTTTTATTCCGGTATTTTACAATGAAGCACACCCCTACTTTTCAGCGTAGTAAAACATCCCTGTACGGTCGGTTGGCCGGACTTCTGCTGGCTTCCGGGCTGGCGGCCTGTGCCAGCAAAGGCGGCCAGGAAGGCAACGCCACGGTCTCCGATTCGACCCAGGCCCAAACGACGGCGGCCGCAGCGGCGCCGGCGGGCGGTTCTGCCGCTCCTGCTGCCGCTTCGACTGGCGGCGATTCGGCATCGGCCATTTTCCCGGGGGCCGATACCCTCAGGTTCCGCGGCACTCTGCCCGACACCATCCTGCCGAAATACCGGATTGTAGCCTATTACGGTAATCCGCACTCCAAGAAAATGGGTGCGCTGGGCGAGTACCCGAAGGACGAAATGCTCCAGCGCCTCGACCAGGCAGCCGCCAACTGGGCCAAGGCGGATCCGGAAAAACCGGTTATGAAAGCGCTGCACCTGGTGGCCATTTCGGCCCAGGGCGCTCCGGGCAAAGACGGTAAATACCGCCTCCGGATGTCGGATAAAACCATTCGGAAAGTCATCAAATGGGCTTCCGATCACGGAGCCATTTGTTTCCTGGACATTCAGGTCGGGACCGGTAATCTCCAGGAGGAACTGGACTTTCTACGGACTTACCTCAAACTTCCCCACGTTCATTTAGGAATCGACCCGGAGTTCTCGATGAAAACCGGTGCCCGGCCGGGAACCCGAATCGGTACCTACGATGCGGCGGACATCAACCGGTCGGTTAATTTTCTGGCCGATGTCTCCAAAGAAAACAACCTGCCGCCCAAAATTCTGGTCGTTCACCGCTTTACCCAGCGCATGGTCACCAACTACCAGAACATCAAGCTGAATCCCAGGGTCCAGATCGTGATGCACATGGACGGCTGGGGACCCCCATCACTGAAAATCGACTCTTACCGGGATTACATCGTCAAAGAGCCGGTTCAGTATACCGGGTTTAAGCTATTCTACAAGAACGATCTGAAGAAAGTGGACCTTCGTTCGCGACACAAGGAGCCGCACCTGATGCAGCCCGAGGAAATTCTGGCGTTGAATCCCAAACCGATTTACATCCAGTATCAGTAAAAAATAAAGCGGCCCCGGGGCCGCTTTATTTTTTGGTCTCCACTCTGGCCAGCGCCATTCGGTCTTTTCGGACGTAAATCCGCGTGTCCTCGTACAGGCCCAGGTACTGGTAGTTCTGCGCAATGTAGCGGCCCAGTTCGGCATTCGTTTCGTGGCCCTGGGTCTTTCGGTCGTTCATCCAGTTGTTGTATTTTCCGGTTGCATCGACAAAGACCGGCGGACGGGACCGCATGATATCGGCTACGTAGCGCTGGTGATAATGGTTACGGTAGCGGGGGTAAAAAACACTGAATACGGTATGATTTTCGGCTACGCCCTGGGGCATCTGGGTCCGGACGTAGTAATCACAGCGCCATCCCCAGACGACGAGCTTTTCTCCCGGTACGGCATACCGGGCAATCTGCTCGGTGACCGGTGTCTGCGGAACGCGCCAGCCCCCCTGGAACTCGGAAACAAACACATTGGTGGGTTGTCCGCTCCAGTAAGCCTGCAGCAGGGGTAGCCCCTGAACTAGCAAAAACCGGCCGTTATCAGGGCCAGGGCATACGGAATCATGCGGCCCAGGCGACGGTAACCTTCCCAGACAAAACCCATAATCAGCCCCACCGGTGCGATCAGAAAGTGCAGGTAATGGATGTATTCCCGGGCCGGGCGGGTAATCGCAAAGATGGTTGCTGCCAGCAGCAGCAGTAGAAAAGCGGCCATTTTGCCCTCAGTTGTCCGAAGCGAAACAGGTACGCTGAACTTGAAAAACAACGGAATACCCGCCATCAGCAGGACCGCCAGCAGGCTGGCCAGGGAAGGTACTTTAGCCAGAAACCAGGGTAAATGCAGCAGCCAGGGCAGGAAGGTAGCATCGCCCTGGTAGATCAGGTTGCTTTTAATGTAATACAGCATCAGGTCGTCGAAGACGCCGTAAGCCAGCGTTGTACCAACCACAAGGGCCGGAAACGTCAGGGCTGAACCGATCAGCACCAGCAGGTAGGTAACGGGTTTGTGGGGCAGGCGCCCCGTCCGGGTCAGGATGTCCAGGCCAACAAAGCCAGTTACGACCGCAGCCATGGGCACCCCCTGTAGCTTGGCAAACGGAATAAGGCCCATCAAGAGGCCCGGTAACGCCACGGCCCGCAGGGAGGGGGCCCGCTTGCGAAGCTGGCGTGCGTACAGGTAATACGCGGAAGCGAGCAGGAGGGTTGCCAGCAGTTCGCTGCTGTAATGAAGGAAGTCTTCACTCTGGGTAATGCCCAGCATGACGACAAAAAAGATCAGGACCTGCCGGGCCGTCAGCTCACTGGTCCAGAGCCGAATCGTCCGGAACAGCAGGTAAAGGTGACCGGCCACCAGAACAAAAGCCAGCAAGCGGGCGCTGATGTAGTCAAAAGGCAGGCCAAACAGGGAAGGCAGGATCAGCAGGTAGCTGTTTAGCGGGCCTCCGGTTGTTCCGTCAACGGAGCGAAAGTAAACCGGATCAAACCGCAGCGTCAGCGCCTGGGTAATCATCTGGCTTTCGTCCGGATTAATTTCCAGATTATAAACCAGGGATGGAAGCCGACAGACAAACAGAAACCCCAGGGAGAGCAGCAAAAACAGTTCCTGCCTCAGTTGGGTACGGTATGCAGCGCCAAGCAGAAGGGCACTCAATACCAGAACCAGCAGCCAGTAGGCTACGGGCGAGTTATCAAAGCGTGGCATTGACCGGAAAGCTTAAAAGTTACGGTGGGATGATATTTATGGTCTTATCCCTGAATAGTTTATGCAACGCTGAGTGAGATCAGGCGATGTATACGCGAATTAAACGAATTGTCCGAACTCCTATTCGGTTGGTATTTAAATTTAATTATATATTAATTATGTAGAGTTCGTTTGGGTGGAAGGATCAGCCCTCCAGTTTGGTCTGAATCTTTTCCCATTTACCCCGGTGGTGTTTCCAGCGCTTGTGCGACCAGAGCCAGTCGGAAGGAGCCCGGCGGATGCTGGCTTCCAGGAGATCCCGGTACCGGTTCATTAGTTCGCCTTCGGGGAGGCCATCGTAGGGCGGGATGGCAATGGGATGGAAGGTAAGCTCGTAATAGCCCCGTCTGATCCGGGCAAATTCAATGAAGAATACCGGCAGTTTGTTCCGCCGGGCCAGGCGTTCGCTCCCGGGGTAAAAGGGCGTGTCCTGGTGCATAAAATCGGTCCAGTAGGCCTGCTCGGGGGAATCGGGCACCTGGTCGGCCAGCAGGCCAATGACGCGGGGGACGTTCTTTCGTTCGGCCATATCACGCAGCAGCCGGTGCATCGGCACGGGCCGGGCGCCGAAGGACGAACGAATGTGCTGCACAATCCGGTCGATGGTTTCGTTGGCCAGGGGCTTGTAAATGGAATCGACCGGAATGCCGTTTAAGGCCAGCACGCCCGGGGCCCATTCCCAGTTCGCCAGGTGGGAGGCCATGACGATAACCGGCTGACCCTGCTCGAGATAAGGCTTGACCAGTTCCGGGTTCAGAAGGCGGGAATGGCGGTGAAGGTCGGAGGCCGACAGCCGGGGCAGTTTTATGGTCTCCACGATCAGGTCCGAAAAGTTGCGGTAGAAGGCCCGGGCAATGGTCTCCCGTTCCGCCGGGGTCTTTTCCGGAAAAG
>Ga0164290_1001075_pt1 | contig 55243 bp, 44 predicted proteins | sample Micstemetagenome_FD_108782 | JGI IMG/M metagenome (GOLD analysis project Ga0164290, IMG submission 108782) | Contaminated culture microbial community from soil near Moab, Utah, USA - Microcoleus steenstrupii SON62 (Illumina Assembly) | ecosystem: Environmental > Terrestrial > Soil > Soil crust...
GGCATCCGCCCGCCGAAGACGATGCCGCGCAGGTTCTGCGCCTCGCACAGGTCGCGCCGCGCGTCGTACAGCCGCTGGCCGATGCGCAGCCGCCGCCGGTCGGGATCGACGCACACCTCCATGCCGTAGAACCACTCGCCCATTGGATCGTGCCGGGCCGCATAGCCGCCGCCGGTGATCTGGGTCCAGGTGTGCGGCGACATCGCCGTCTTCTCATCGATGCGGAAGCCGGCGGCGTAGCCGACGATCTCGTCGGCGTATTCGACCACGAACTGGCCGTCCGGGAAGGCGGCGATCTGGCCGCGCAGCATGCCCGGCGTATAGGCCGGCATGTCCTTGTAGACCTTGGCCACGAGGGCGGAGATGGCGGTCACATCCGCCAGCCTGGCGTTGCGGATATTGAGGACGGCGGGCTTGGAGCGTTTTGTCATGCGCCCTGAACGCATGATGGAGGGCGGGGATCAAGTCCTTGGGCCGAGACGTAGCGCAGGGCGGCTACTGACTGAACCCGGTCCGGGCCCCCTCCGCCCCGCCGTGACGCAAGATACCCCGTCACGCCGACAACCAGATCGCAGCTGCAGTGTAGAGGGCGATGCCGACGGCGAGGTTGAACGGGAAGGTGATCGCCAGGGATGCCGTCACGAACACGCCCGGGTCAGCCTTGGGAGCCGCCAACCGCATCGCGGCGGGAACAGCGATGTACGAGGCGGAACCCGCCAGAATGGTCAGAAGCGCGGCGTTGCCGGTATCCAGTCCGATGAGGCGGGCAGCTCCCAGCGCGAGGCCCGCCGACAGGAGGGGAAACCCCAGGGCGAATCCGATGACGCCCGGCGTCAGCTTGCGTCCCCCCTCCATCAGCCGGCGGGCGGCGATCAGACCGATGTCGAGCAGGAAGAAGCACAGGGCGCCCTGGAACAGCGGCCCGACAAACAGGTCCAGGCGGTCCATGCCGGCGTCGCCGGAGATCAGCCCGACCAGGAAGCTGCCCAGCAGCATCACGGAGGCGGCGCCGACGAACACTTCCCTCAGGATCGCCCTTCGCCGCCCCGGCTCGCCACGACCTGCGCCGTTGAGCAGGATCAGCGCCGTCAGGATCGCCGGGGTCTCCATAAGGGCGAGCACGGCCGCCATATACCCGCCCGAGGCGAGACCGACGGCGGCAAGATGCTGCTGGCCGGCGGCGAAGGTCACGACCGACACGGACCCGTAGGTCGCCGCCAGGGCGCACAGAGTGGGACGATCGAGCCTCGGGACGCGTTTCAGGATGACAAAAGCGACCAGGGGCATGAGGGCGCTGAGTGCGATGCCGATGGCCGCCGCCGCCAGGAAATCTCCATTGAGCCCGGCGGCGCGCGCCTCCACTCCGCCTTTGAAGCCGATGCAAAGCATCAGGTAGAGCGACAGGCTCTTTGCGACCGCCTCGGGAATGGCCAGGTCCGAGCGCGCGAACGCCGCAGCGGCGCCGATGAAAAAGAACAGAACGGCCGGCGAACTCAGAAGGGCCAGGCTGGTGGAGAGGTCAGGCATGCGTCAACGGCTTCCGCTGGAGGTGCGCCCGAGTGACCTCGACCGGCGCGGCTATCCAGTTTATTGGTGTGATGGAGGCTATAACGGACGCTAATGATATGGCTGAGCGGCTGGTCAACCTGGACATAGACCTGCTGCGGGCGTTCGTGACGGTTGTTGAAACCGGCAGCTTCACGCGCTCGGCGGCTTTGCTGGGTCGAAGCCAGCCGGCCGTCAGCCTGCAGATACGGCGACTCGAGGATCAGTTGCGATCTCCCTTGTTCGACCGCGGGGGCAAGGGCTTCGGCCTGACCACCGAGGGCGCGGGGCTGCTGCCGCAGGCCCGCCGGCTGTTGCGACTGAACGATGAGATCGTGTCGACGCTGGGAGACGGCGACCTGGAGGGCGAGGTTCGACTCGGCGCGCCTGAGGACATCGCGACCATGCACCTCCCCGGAATCCTCGGGGCTTTTGCGCGCAGTCATCCCCGCATCAAGCTGTCGGTGACCTGCGACTACACCGCCAACCTGCTCGACCAGATGTCGCGCGGCATGCTCGATCTGGCCTTGATCAAACGGGAGCCTGTCGGGCCCGACCTGGGCGTGAGGGTCTGGAGCGAGCCCCTCGTCTGGGTGGCGCTCGACGCCTCGATCATCGAGGCGTCGCCGCTGCCGCTGATCATCGCGCCCGCGCCGGACATCTATCGCAAGCGTGCAGTCGGGGCGCTTGGGGACGCGGGCATCGCCTTCCGGGCGTCCTTCACCTCGCCAAGCCTCGCCGGTCAGATGGCGGCGTTGCGCGCCGGACTCGGGGTCGGGGTCCTTCCGGCCGCCATGGCCCCACGTGACCTGTCCGTGCTGGGACAGCCTCTTCCGACGCTCAGTGACAGCGAGATCGCGTTGGTCACCGCACGGGGCGCAGGCGGGCCTGCTGATCTTCTCGCCCAGGAGGTTCTACGCGCGCTGGAGCGAGGACCCATCGCCCCATGACGGGCCATTATGAACCGCATCATCAATTCTGATTGGCGGGATGGCGGCGCCGCGCGCAACCTGGGTACGCGGCCCGGGCCCCTCTGACGATCCCTGCGATCGTGATGTCGGACTGTGAGCGTGCTCGGCGCCAAGGTCCCCTGCTTCGGCTCCGGCACGCTCCTCAAACCCGAGAGGAGCGAAGACATGAAGCGATATCTCACCCACCGCCTTCAAAGGGAGCATTCCCGGCTGGAAACCGCGCTGGCGCAGGAGGCCCGGCGGCCAGAGCCGGACGGGCCGACCCTCAGGGCGATCAAGAGACGGAAGCTTCAGGTGAAGGATCGCCTCCGGGCGCTTGGGAGCGAGCCGGTCGCAGAGGGTATTCATATCGAGCACCGGTTCAGCGGCGTCGGCCGCAGGGATGCGGCCGCTATTGGCAGCGGGCCGCCGCTCGTCACGGGAGCCTGTCATGACGGCTCGTAGCCCCGCCACCCGGCGGGCGGACCGGATGGTGTTCAAAGCGGTCCCGGCACAGTCCGTCCCGATGGTCTGGACGCCTCACGGCATGGTCCCCCTGCGCACCCGCGCTGCGCCTGGCGATGGAGAGCACCGATGAGAATTGGTCCGAATTCGCGTACCGCCGGCCAAGCCGGGGCGGCCCAACTGTCCCAGATGACCTGCCGGGTCGCCGGACATCGTAGCTCGCCGACCGCTCGACCTGTCGAGTCGGCGGGCGCCATCACTGACGAGACATCCACCCGGCGGCCCAGCCGGCACACCTTCGACATCACCGTCTAGGGCGGCTCCATGACGCCGCAACCGGACGACCCACTGATGGCGGGCTACCGGCGCTTTCGCGCGTCGGTCTGGCCGCTTCAGGCACGGCGCTACGCCCGGTTGGCCCGACGTCGGCAGCAGCCGGCCACGGCCGTTGTCGCCTGCTCCGACGCCCGGATCGACCCGCAGACCATATTCGACGCCGAACCCGGCGAACTGTTCGTCATCCGCAATGTGGCCGGGCTGGTGCCGGAGTATGCGCCCGACGGCGGGTGTCACGGGACCAGTGCGGCGCTCGAATATGCGGTCAAGATCCTCAAGGTCCGGCGGATCGTCGTCCTCGGGCATGCACGATGCGACGGCATTCACGCGATGATCCATGGTCCGCTGCGAAACGCTCCAGACTTCCTGGGGCCGTGGGTGGACATCGCCGAGCCGGTGATGTGGCCGATGCCGGAGCAGGGCTCCGGCGAGGCGTTCGAGGCGGCCATCGAGGACGCCGTGCTGCGCCTGTCCCAGGCCAACCTGCGGACGTTTCCGTGGATACGGGACGCCGAAAGGTCCGGTCATCTGTCCTTGACGGCCTGGAAGTTCAGCATCGCCTCGGGCGAATTGACGCCCGGCTAGCCCCCGTCCATTGGCGATGATTATCGGCCGCATGAGCACAACTCATTGGTCGGCCCGGAGGAGCCCGTTCAGTGTGATCAAGCGGCCCGGGCCCCTCTGACGATCGTGTTGATCGTGATGTCGGACCGCATCGGGTGCGCTCGAGGCCGGGGTCCAGTCCATCCAGAATCCCTTGGTCACGGCAGAGAGCGCACCCGTTTCAGAGGAGCGGCTCCATGGCGACCAGATCGACCCGACGGCTCAGGCGCTACAGCCTCATCATGGCGTTGAACCTGATGACCGCATTCTCATCCGCGATCAGGGCGATGCGATCGATCCGTTCACGGTCGGGCGGTCGCCGCTGAGCGTCATTTCCCCAATCGCGCCCATCGCGCCCCCTCCGTCGCGCGACCCCGCCCGACTTCACAGAGCTTCGCTGATGAACCCCATCCTCCGATCCGTCGTGGCCACAACGCTGGCAGGTGTCATCCTGGCCGCGTGCGAACCGATCGACACATCCGCCTTGCAAGACATCGAAGCGGCGGCGGAGGCCGCGCGGGCCTCGGCCGAAAACCTCAATTCCCGCGCCTCCGAAATACAGGGCGCGATCGACGATCCCGTGGGCGCCCTGCGCACTGCCGCCCTGGGGGCCAGCTTCACCAGGACCCCGACCGCCGAGGCGAAACTGTTTGTGCTGACGGACCTGCAGACAGGTTGCCAATGGCTCGCCACCTACGGACCGGACAATCAGGCGGTGAGCCTCGTGCCCCGCACCGAGCCGAACGGATCAGGCACCCGCCAACGCTGCATTTCGATCGGGTCGGTCGGCTCCGTCGCCGGTGAAGGCTCGCAATGACGCCGTCCCGTCGCCTGTATCGACGCGCCCCATGGCCGGCTCAAAACCCCCCCGTTCAACAGCCCGTTTCTCCAGCCAAGGCCTGATAACACCGTGCCCGTCGATATCCTGTTCCTGTCGCTTGGCCTCGTCCTGCTGATCGCAGGCGGCGACCTTCTGGTCCGCGGCGCTGTCCGGATCGCAGAACGACTCCGCCTTTCGCCGATGCTGATCGGGCTGACGGTCGTGGGCATGGGCACATCGACGCCCGAACTGGCCGCCAGCCTCAAGGCGAGCCTGGTCGGATCGCCGGGGATCGCCATCGGCAATATTGTCGGTTCGAACATCGCCAATGCCCTTCTGATTCTCGGGACGGCCGCCCTGATCGCTCCTGTCGTGGTCAGCAGCCGGACCCTGTGGCGCGACGGAGGGGTGGGACTGGCGGCGGCCCTTGCGCTTCTGGCCGCCGGTGCGACGGCAGGGCTATCCCGCGAGGCCGGCCTTGCCTTCCTGGGCATGATGGCCGGCTACATCTACTATGCCTATCGCCAGGAGCGCGTGGGTGCGGCTCATAGCGCCGCCTATGACCGCGCCGTGGCGATGGAGGAGATCGACCCGGCCCTGATTCCACACGAGCGGCCGGAGGGTCGTCTCGCGGTCGCCCTCCTGTTGTTCCTCGCCGGCCTGGGCCTGGTTGTCGGCGGCGCCAGCCTCGTGGTGGACGCCGCGATCGGCATCGCCGAACAGCTCGGGGTCAGCGACACTGTCATCGGGCTGACGGTGGTGGCGGTCGGAACATCGGTGCCCGAGTTGGTCACCTCGGCCGTAGCGGCCTGGCGCAGGCAGGGGGACATCGCCCTCGGCAATGTTCTCGGCTCCAATATCTACAATATTCTGTTCATCGGCGGTCTTACCGGCGTGATCGCCCCGACCGCCGTACCCGGAAGCATCATGGCCTTCGACCTGTGGGCGCTGGTGGCTGTGCTGGTGGTCGTGATGGTGTTCGCTTTCTCAGGCGGGCGACTGAGCAGGAAGGAGGGCCTTGTCCTCGTCGCAGGGTATCTTGCCTATGCCGGTTACACGGCCGGGGTGTTCTGACGGTTCGGACGGGAACCGCGGGCCTCGGGCGGCCAGCGTTTCCTGCGAGGTGCAGACCAGCCGCCCCTACGTCAAAATCGGACGTATCCCGCCGCCGCTCCAAAAGAACATATTGGCAACCGGAACAAACCGTGCACATATGTCGTCTCACAGGGAGCGGGTCACGGTCATCGGACCGAAGGCGGGCCTCTCCCCGGGTACCAGTTGGGAATCATGGCAAGGGAGAGCGGCAAGGTGGCGGCACAGGCGAATTTGAAATTGGTGACCCGGGACGACGGCGACAAGCAGCGGGCTCTGGAGGCGGCGATCGCCCAGATCGACCGCGCCTTCGGCAAGGGCTCGGTCATGAAGCTCGGCAAGGGCGGGGCGGAGCTGGCGACGATTCCGTCGGTCTCGACCGGCTCGCTGGGCCTCGACATGGCGCTGGGCATCGGCGGCCTGCCGCGCGGTCGCGTCATCGAGGTGTTCGGGCCGGAAAGCTCGGGCAAGACGACCCTGGCCCTGCACACCGTGGCCGAGATCCAGAAGGCCGGCGGCACCGCCGCCTTCGTCGACGCCGAACACGCGCTGGACCCCGGCTACGCCCAGAAGCTGGGCGTCAACCTCGACGACCTGCTGGTGTCCCAGCCCGACACGGGCGAACAGGCGCTCGAGATCGTCGACACCCTGGTGCGCTCGGGCGCCGTGGACATCGTGGTGGTCGACTCCGTCGCCGCCCTGACGCCGCGCGCCGAAATCGAGGGCGAGATGGGCGACAGCCTGCCCGGCCTGCAGGCCCGCCTGATGAGCCAGGCGCTGCGCAAGCTGACCGCCTCGATCAACAAGTCGCAGTGCATCGTCCTGTTCATCAACCAGATCCGTCACAAGATCGGGGTCATGTACGGCTCGCCGGAGACGACGACGGGCGGCAATGCGCTGAAATTCTACGCCTCGGTCCGTCTCGACATCCGCCGCACCGGCGCGATCAAGGACCGCGACGAAGTGGTGGGCAACACCACCCGGGTCAAGGTGGTCAAGAACAAGGTCGCCCCGCCGTTCCGCGAGGTCATCTTCGACATCATGTACGGCGAGGGCATCTCCAAACTGGGTGAGATCATCGACCTGGGGGTCAAGGCCGGCATCGTCGAGAAGTCGGGCAGCTGGTTCTCCTACGACAGCCAGCGCATCGGCCAGGGCCGCGAGAACGTCCGCGCCTTCCTCAAGGCCAATCCGGACATCGCCGACTCGATCGAAAAGGCCGTCCGCGCCTCGACCACCAAGATCGCCGAGGAGCTGCTGGGCACGCCCGAGCCCGACGAGGGCCAGGACCTCGAGGGCTAGGCCCGAAGTAGACGAAGTAGACTCTTTCGACGGTAGACTCCCCCTGCGGAGTCTACTTCCCCCCTTCTCCGGCCGGGTCCGCCGACCCGCCACCGACCCCGACGGGCCGGGCCGGACGGAGCGGCCGCCCGACCCCCACCCGGGTCGGGCGGCCTTTTTTCTTGCCGTAACAGCCAAGCTGTCAGAGGCTCCCGCGCCGGAGGACCCGCCCATGCCGCTGCCGCCCACCCTGACCCTCGCCCGCGCCGCCCTCTACGCCGGCCTGCTGGCGGGCGCGCTCGACATCACGGCCGCCATACTGACCAATCTGCAGGTCCCGGCCCGGGTCGTGCTGCAATCGGTCGCCAGCGGCCTGCTGGGCGCCGAAGCCTTTCAGGGCGGCTGGTCCACGGCCTGGCTGGGCCTCGCCGCCCACTTCGCCATCATGCTGGTCATCGCCGTGATCTTCGTCGCCGCCGCCGCCGCGATCCCGGCCCTGCGCCGTCTGTGGATTCCCGTCGGCGTGGTGTTCGGCGTCGCAGTCTGGCTGGCCATGACCTTCATCGTGGTGCCGCTGTCGGCCTCGCCGCTGACGCCGCCCGCCGACCTGATAGCGGCCCTCAAGCCGATCGCGGTCCACATCCTCGCGGTGGGCCTTCCGATCGCCTGGGTGACCCGCCGCCTGCTCGGCCCCGGCTGAGCGCGCCCGATCACGGCCGGGTGATGCTTTCGGGTCCAAACCCCTATATGAGGCGCGTTCCTTTTCGCCTCCCCGATTGACCGCGCCAGCCATGTCCAGCCTGAACCAGATCCGCTCGACCTTCCTCGACTATTTCGCGGCCGACGGCCACGAGAAGGTCCAGTCCGCCCCGCTGGTGCCGCAGAACGACCCGACCCTGCTGTTCGTCAACGCCGGCATGGTGCCGTTCAAGAACGTCTTCACCGGCCAGGAGACCCGGGCCAGCAAGCGCGCCGTCAGCGCCCAGAAATGCGTCCGCGCCGGCGGCAAGCACAACGACCTCGACAACGTCGGCTACACCGCCCGCCACCACACCTTCTTCGAAATGATGGGGAATTTCTCCTTCGGCGACTATTTCAAGGAACACGCCATCGAGCGGGCCTGGAACCTGGTCACGAAAGAGTTCGGCATCCCCGCCGACCGGCTGATGGCCACCGTCTACATCGACGACGACGAGGCCTTCGACCTTTGGAAGAAGATCGCCGGCCTGCCCGAGAGCCGCATCACCCGCATCGCCGGCAGCGACAATTTCTGGTCGATGGGCGACACCGGCCCCTGCGGCCCCTGCACCGAAATCTTCTACGACCACGGCGACCACATCTGGGGCGGCCCGCCGGGGACGCCCGAGGAAGACGGCGACCGCTGGGTCGAGATCTGGAACCTGGTGTTCATGCAGTTCGACCAGGCGGCGGACGGCTCGCGCAGCCTGCTGCCGAAGCCGTCGATCGACACCGGCATGGGGCTGGAGCGCGTCGCGGCCGTCCTGCAGGGCGTCCATTCCAACTATGAGACCGACCTGTTCCGCACTCTGATCGCGGCCTCGGAGCATGAGACCAACACGGCGGCCGAGGGCGACCGCGCGCCCAGCCACCGGGTCATCGCCGACCATCTGCGCGCCTCGTCCTTCCTGATCGCCGACGGGGTCACCCCCTCGAACGAGGGCCGCGGATATGTGCTGCGCCGGATCATGCGCCGGGCCATGCGCCACGCCCACCTGCTGGGCGCGGCCGACCCGCTGATGCACAGGCTCGTGCCGACCCTCGTCGCCGAGATGGGCCAGGCCTATCCGGAGCTGAAGCGCGCCCAGGCCTTTATCGAGGATACGCTGAAGCAGGAGGAGATGCGCTTCCGCACCACCCTCGGCCGCGGCATGGGCCTGCTGGAGGACGCGGCGAAGGATCTCGGCGAGGGCGGCGTGCTGCCCGGCCAGACCGCCTTCACCCTCTACGACACCTACGGCTTCCCCCTCGACCTGACCCAGGACGAGGCCCGCCGCCGCGGCTTCACCGTCGACACCGACGCCTTCGACGCCGCCATGGAAGAGCAGCGCAGCCGCTCGCGCGAGCACTGGACCGGCTCGGGCCAGACCGCCTCGACCGGCGAATGGCTGGCCCTGCGCGACCGCCTCGGCCCCACCGTCTTCACCGGCTATGACGCCGTCGAGGGCTCGGGCGAGGTGCTGGCCATCGTGCGCGACGGCGCCTCGGTCGACGATCTGGCCGCCGGCGAGACCGCCGAGGTCCTGTTCGACCAGACCCCCTTCTACGGCGAGGGCGGCGGCCAGGCCGGCGACAAGGGCGAGATCGAATGGACCGACGCCCACGGCGAGACTGGAGCGGGGACGGTGCTCGACGTCCAGAAGCACGCCGGCGACCTGTTCGCCCACCGTATCGAGATCAGTTCGGGAACCCTGGCCATCGGCGCCCGCGTCCAGCTGCGCGCCGCCCCCGAGGCCCGCCTGACCACCCGCGCCAACCACTCCGCCGCCCACCTGCTGCACAAGGCGCTCGCGAACGTGCTGGGCGGCCATGTCGCCCAGAAGGGCCAGATGGTCGACGCCGAACGCCTGCGCTTCGACTTCAGCCACAACGCCCCGGTGACCGAGGACGAACTGGCCCGGATGGAGGATGAGGTGAACGCCGTCATCCGCCAGAACCTGCCGGCCGAGACGAAGATGATGGCCCCGCAGGAGGCCATCGAGGCCGGCGCCGTCGCCCTGTTCGGCGAGAAATACGGCGACGAGGTCCGCGTCCTGACGCTGGGCCGGGACCTGACAGAGGCGGACAAGCCCTATTCGGTCGAACTGTGCGGCGGCACCCACGTCGCCCGCACCGGCGACATCGCCCTGTTCAAGATCGTCTCCGAGAGCGGCATCGCCGCCGGGGTGCGTCGCATCGAGGCCCTGACCGGCGAGGCGGCCCGCCAGTATCTGCTGGCCCAGGCCGGGGTGGCCAGGAAGCTCGCCCAGGGCTTCAAGGTCCAGCCCGCCGACGTCCCCGCGCGGGTCGAGGCCCTGTCGGGCTCGGTGCGTACGCTGGAGAAACAGGTCGCCGAACTGAAGAAGCAGCTGGCGCTCGGCGGCGGCGGCGCGAGCGCCAACGCCGCACCGGAAGAGATCAACGGCGTCAAGCTGATCGCCCGCGTCCTCGACGGGGTCGACGGCAAGGGCCTGCGCGGCGTGGCCGAAGACTTCCGCAAACAGGTCGGCTCGGGCGTCGTGGCCCTGATCGGCGTCACCGACGGCAAGGCCGCCGTCACCGTGGCGGTGACTTCCGACATGGCCGACAAGGTCAATGCGGCCGATCTGGCCCGCGCGGCGGTCATCGCCATGGGCGGCCAGGGCGCGGGCGGCAAGCCGGACTTCGCCCAGGGCGGCGCGCCCGACGGATCGAAGGCCGAGGCCGGCCTGGCGGCGGTGCGGGAGGCGCTGGCCGCCTGATCAGGCGGTGGCGTGGTTCTGGATATCCACCGCCGCCAGCTTCCAGGTGAACGGCCCGCGCCGCTCGAGGATCAGCGCCAGCTTCTGATCCGGATGGTCGCGGTCGGTCAGGGTGACGGCGAAGGCGTTCAGGTCGCGGTAGCCCCAGGCCTGATGGATATCGTCGTCATCCGCAGCGTCGCCCGGCTCCGGCCGGTCGCGCACCGTCGGATCGGGCGCCTCGGCCGTCGTGACCATCTGGGCCACCACCTCCGGCGTGACGGTCGCGTCGATGGCCCCCGACAGCAGCATGGGGGCCAGCATCATGCCGAGGCCGCCGAGGCTGCTCTCGGCCAGGCGCGGGTCACGCCGCATCCGGGCGGCGAGTTCCGAAGTCAGCTCGTCCTTCAGGCTGTCGCGCAGGGCGGGGAAGTCGACCAGCTGTTCGATCCGGTCGGCGTCGCCGGCCTTGGCGGCCCGGATCAGCGCCTGGGCGGCGAACGCCGGCGCGGCGGCCCAGACGATGACGGTTGCGGCCACGGCCGCGACGGCGAGGCCGACGGCGAACTTCTTGATCATGATACCCTCTGGCGTCGAAACGCCTCCCCACCGCTACGGTTGCCGCGAGTCGGGTTTCCGGGCCAGAGAGGGCGGATTCAGCCGCCGGTCTTGCCGCTCCCGCCGCCCGGGACGGGAGCCTGGGGCGGAACCGCCCCTTCGGGCAGGCCGATGTGGACCAGTTTCCACTCGAACGGGCCCTTGCGCTCGAAGGTGAAGACGGTCCGTGAACCGCCCTCGTCGGTCACGGCCATCCGGGCGCGATTCACGCTCCAGAACACCGGCGCCGGCATGGGATTGGCGGCGGCCTTGCCCGCGGGGAGGCTGGTGCGCTGCGAGGCGTAGCGTCCCTCCCCGCGTGTGAGTCCGGCCAGAGCCGCGGGGGTGAGGTAGGCGTCGGCGTCGGCCATTGTGGCGCCGTCCATCGGTTCGAATTGGCGGCGGACGGCGCCGATCGGGTCCTCAAGGAAGGTCGGCGCGGGGGCCATGGCCGCCGGATTGCCCGACAGCTGCGGCCGCAGCGACTGCCGGACGGCGCCGAAATCTATCAGCCGGGACAGGCCCGCGACGTCATTGGCGTCCGCAGCCGACCGGATGCCGAAGAAGGCCACGGCCGGCGCGGTGAAGAAGCTGACCACGGCCGCGATGACCGCCAGAAGCAACAGATTGCCGAACAGCTTCTTCACGCGAACCTCCAGGGTTGACGGCATCAATGCATGGAACGCCGTTCCGGCTCAAACGAAAGCCCCGCCGGAGCGAGTCCGGCGGGGCCTTGTTCGTGTCGCTCCAGCGCATCGCGAGGGGCGCGTGATTAGGCTTCCATCGCCTTCGTCAGATTCTCGGCGACCTTGTCGAGGAAGCCCTCGGTGGTCAGCCAGCCCTGCTGGTCGCCGACGAGCAGCGCCAGGTCCTTGGTCATGTGGCCGGACTCGACCGTCTCGACGACGACGCGCTCAAGGGTGGCCGCGAACCGGGCCAGGTCGTCATTGCCGTCCAGCTTGGCCCGGTGCGAGAAGCCGCGGGTCCAGGCGAAGATCGAGGCGATCGAATTGGTCGAGGTCGCCTCGCCCTTCTGGTGCTGGCGGTAGTGCCGGGTGACGGTGCCGTGGGCGGCCTCCGACTCCAGCACCTTGCCGTCCGGCGTCATCAGCACCGAGGTCATCAGCCCCAGCGAGCCGAAGCCCTGCGCCACCACGTCGGACTGGACGTCGCCGTCGTAGTTCTTGCAGGCCCAGACGAAGCCGCCCGACCACTTGATCGCCGCGGCCACCATGTCGTCGATCAGCCGGTGCTCATAGGTCAGGCCGGCGGCCTTGAACCGATCAGCGAACTCCTCGTCGAACACCTTCTGGAAGATGTCCTTGAAGCGACCGTCGTAGGCCTTGAGGATGGTGTTCTTGGTCGACAGGTAGACCGGAAAGTTGCGCTGCAGGCCGAACGAGAAGCTGGCGCGGGCGAACTCGGTGATCGAGTCGTCGAGGTTGTACATGCCCATGGCGACGCCCGAGGACGGGAAATCGAACACTTCGTAGTTCTGCTCTTCGCCGTTGGCGCCGACCCACTTCATGGTCAGCTTGCCAGGGCCGGGGACGAGGAAATCGGTGGCCTTGTACTGGTCTCCGAAGGCGTGGCGGCCGACGACGATCGGCTGGGTCCAGCCGGGCACCAGCCGCGGCACGTTCGAACAGATGATCGGCTCGCGGAAAACGACGCCGCCGAGGATGTTGCGGATGGTGCCGTTGGGCGACTTCCACATCTTCTTGAGACCGAACTCGGCGACCCGGGCCTCGTCCGGCGTGATGGTGGCGCATTTGACGCCGACGCCGTGCTTCTGGATGGCGTGCGCCGCGTCGACCGTCACCTTGTCGTCGGTGGCGTCGCGGTTCTCCATCGACAGGTCGTAGTAGTCCAGCTCGAGGTCGAGGAAGGGGAAGACCAGCTTGTCCTTGATCATCTGCCAGATGATGCGGGTCATCTCGTCGCCGTCGATGTCCACGATGGGATTGGCGACCTTGATCCTGGTCATGCGGGTGCGCGCCTCTGATTGGGAATGGGGAGTAAGTCGGGCGGTATAGCGGTCGCGCGCCGGAGCGCAAAGCCCGGGCGCGGGAAGGACGAGAAGACGGCGACGCTGAACGACATTCCGGGATATAGCGTTCAGGACGACAGGATCGGAGGGGACTTCCATGCGAACCGTGACCGGCGTCAGCCTGCTGGCTCTCTTCCTGTCGGCCTGCGGACAGGACGGCGATGAGCCCGGACGGACCGCCGGAGTGGGTGCGACGGCCCTGACAGCCGCCCCGGTCACGGGCGAGGCCGCCCAAACGACCCAGGTCGCTGGCCCCGCCGTTCCCAGCGTCAGCCGCAAATTCCGTGACTGGCTGGCGGTCTGCGACAACACCAATGAGTGCGCCGCCTTCGGCCCGGCCTCCAACCGGGCGGGATGGGTCCGGGTTGCGGCCTCGCCCGGCCCTGATGGGCGGCTCGCCGTATCCCTCGGCGTGTGGGGCGACACCAGCGCCTCGCCGGGTTCCGTCGTGTTCGATATCGACGGACGCCGCTTCTCCGCCCGCTCCGAACAGGACTCGGACGATTTCCGCGTCGCCGCGCGCGACGTTCCCGCCGTCATCGCGGCGATCGGCGCCGGAAAGGCGATGACGGTCGGCGCCGCCGAGCCCACCCCGATGTCCCTGTCCGGGGCGGCCGCCGCCCTGCTGTGGATCGACGAGCGTCAGGGCCGACTCGACACCGTCGCTGCGCTGGCGCGGCGCGGACAGCGTCCCGCCTCCACCATCCCGGCGCCGCCCCTAGCGCCTGAGGTGACGCCCGCGCCGCCTGTGTCGCAGGCGGGATTCGGAGAGTCCGGCCAGACCCTTCCGACCGCCCTGGAAGCCCTGCCGGCGGTGAAGGCCTGCCGCGCAGAGACCGGCCACAGCGAGTGGGTCAGCGAGGCTGTGATGTCGGCGCGTCTGGACGCCTCGACCGAGCTCTGGGCCGTGCCCTGTTTCGTCGGCGCCTACAATATCGGCCACGACTGGTATCTGACTGGTCCCGGCGGGCGGAATCCGAAGCCGGCCCGGCTGGCGTCGGCCAATGGCGAGGTGGCGACGGGCACGATCAACGGCGGCTACGCAGCCGACGCCCGCACCCTCGTCGCCTTCGCCAAGGGGCGTGGCCCGGGAGACTGTGGATCGGCCCAGACCTGGACCTGGACCGGGCGCGGCTTCGTGCTCAGCGAGGAATCTGAAATGACGGAATGCTGGGGCGTGCCGCCCGATCAATGGCCGACGACCTGGCGGACGCGATGAGCGCCGCTGAACCGGAAGTCCTGATCATCGGGGCGGGACCCGCGGGTCTGACCGCGGCGACCTATCTGGCGCGATTCCGGCGGCGCGTCCTCGTGGCCGACGGCGGGGCCCCGAGGGCCTGCTGGATTCCCCTCAGCCACAACATGCCCGGCTTTCCGCAAGGCATCACCGGCGATGCGATCCTGAAGCGGATGACCGACCAGGCCCTGGAGTATGGCGCAGTCATCGAACCGGGGCGGGTCGAGGCCCTGACCCGGATCGATGAAGGCTTCGCGGTGCGGCTGAACGGGCGAGAGGTTCGGGTGCGGGCGGTCCTGCTGGCGACCGGCGTGGTCGACCATCACCCCGACCTGCCGGGGGTCGAGCGCGCCATCGAACGGGCGCTGGTCCGCATCTGCCCGATCTGCGACGGCTACGAGGCCATCGACAAGGCCGTGGCCGTGATCGGTGGCGACGACAAGGGGGTGCGTGAAGCCGCCTTCCTGCGCACCTATTCCGACCGCGTCACCCTGATCCACGTCGGTCCCGCCGACGCACTGACCGGCGAGGCGGAGCTGGAACGGCTGGGCGTCGAGCTGATCCGGGCGCCGATCGACAATGTCGAACTGGAAGGCGACCGGGTGACTGCTCTCGGCTGGGGCGGGTCGTTCCGGGTGTTCGATCTGGTCTATTCGGCGCTGGGGACCGCGCCGGCCGCGGACCTGGCGAAGGGTCTCGGGGCGCGTCTCGGCGAGGACGGTCGACTGGTCGTAGACCCCCATCAAGCCACCAGCATCGCCGGCCTGTACGCCGCGGGCGACGTGGTGCGCGGCCTGAACCAGATCGCCGTCGCCGGGGCCGAGGCCGCCGTCGCCGCAACGGCCATCCACAACGCCTTGCGCAAGGCGGACGGCTGGACGGTCGACTAAGGGATCAGCGGCTCAGGGGCGTCCCGATCCGTTGGGACTTCCGCAGGCGGGTCCGGCTGCGACTGCGCCGCCAGTCAGCGAGAACCGACGCCCAACCCCATGCGGGCTCCTTATGTGTATGGTGGACTTCTTCCATGATGATCTCCTGACAATTATTCTCTGAAGGCATCATCAGAATGAGCTTGACAGCAGGATTCCGCAAACCAGATTGGCGTTGAGCAACATAAGGCATGCTTATGGCTGACCCCCTTGCCGGCATCCCCCTCGCCTCGATCCGCGTGTTCGAGGCGGCTGCGCGTCTGAACAGTTTCACCCGCGCAGCCGAGGAACTGGGCATGACCCAGGCCGCGGTCAGCTGGCAGATCAAGGCGCTGGAAGGACGGCTCGGCCAGAGCCTGTTCCGCCGCCTGCCCCGCGAGGTCGTCCCGACCGAGTCGGGAGAGCGACTGTCGCGGGCGGCCACCGAGGCGATGAGCCTGCTGCGGCGAGCGCTCTCGGAACTGACAGAGGCTGATCTGGGCGTCCTGTCGATCACCACCCTGGCGACCCTGGCGACGCAGTGGCTGGCCCCGCGCCTGGGAGAGTTCCAGCTGGCCAATCCGGAACTGGCTGTGCGGCTGGATACGGCGGCGCATCTGGTCGACCTGTCGCGCGAGGGGTTCGATGTCGGAATCCGGTCAGGCGCAGGACGCTGGCCCGGGCTTGAGAGCGTCGAGGTCATGCCGAGTGTTTTCACCGCCGTGTGCAGCCCCGGCCTGCGCGACCGCTTGGGACTGGAAACCGCCGAGGACCTGCTGCGGGCTCCACGGATTGGCCTCGACAGGGAATGGGACGTCTGGTTCGCGGCGGCCGGCGTCGTGGCCGACGGTCAGGCGCCCTCGCGCCTGCGAGCCGACTATCAGGCCCTGGAGGTGGCGGCGGCGCTGGGCGGCCAGGGCGTCGCTCTCGCCTCGCCGGTGCTGTTCGCGCGGGAGCTGGCGGCCGGAATGCTGGTGCAACCGGTCCCCCTGAGCGTCAAACTGATCCCCGACTATGCCTACTGGCTGGTGTGGCCGGAAGGCCGGCGGCGATCGCCCAAGATCAGCCGCTTCCGCGACTGGATACTCGCCGCCGCAGCCGCCGATCCGGCGGTGCGCGCCGCCCGCGAAGCCGGGACCGCCTGACCGGTCAGGCCGACCGGGAGGTCGTCCAGTCGGCGATCAGTCGCTCCAGCACTTCCAGTGGGATGGCGCCGGCCGCGAGGGCGGTGTCGTGGAAGCCCCGGATATCGAAGCGGTCGCCCAGCGCCGCCCGGGCCCGGGTGCGCGTGCGATCCCACACCGTGTGGCCCAGCTTGTAGCTGCAGGCCTGGCCCGGCCAGACGCAGTAGCGCTCGACCTCGGTCGTCATGGTGGATTCGGCGTCGCCAAGCGTGTCGACCATATAACGAACCGCCTGCTCGCGGCTCCACCGCTTGTGGTGCAGACCGGAGTCGGTCACCAGGCGGGCGGCGCGGAACAGGAAGGACTGGAGATAGCCCAGCCGCCCCAGAGGGTCGTTCTCGTAGACTCCCATCTCGTCGGCCAGCTGTTCCGCATAGAGCGCCCAGCCTTCGGTGTAGCCTGAGAAGAGCGGCATCTTGCGGAGCATCGGAATGCCCTCGGCCTCGAGGGCGACGGCGATCTGGAAATGGTGGCCGGGCGAGGCCTCGTGATAGGTCAGGGTCGGCAGGGTGAAGCGCGGGGTCTCCGCCGTGTTGCGCAGGTTGATGTAGTAGGCCCCGGGTCGCGAGCCATCGAGCGCCGGCATCTGGTAGCTGCCGCCCGGCGCGCCGGCCTCGATCTCGACCGGAACGCGGCGAATCTCGACGCTCGCCCGGGGTAGTCGGCCGAACACCTCGGGCAGGCGCTGCTGCATCCGCTCCATCTGGCCGTTCAGATCGGCCAGCAGTTCGGCCTTGCCGGCGTCCGTGTTGGCGTACAGCTGGTCGGGGCGGCGGGCGACGGCGGCGATGCGCGCGCCGACCGAACCCTCGGTCAGGCCCTCGGCCCGGAGGATCTCGTCCGCCCGGGCGCTGAGTTCGGCCACCTGGGCGAGGCCGATCGCATGGATCTCGTCGCCGCTCATGTCGGTGGTGGTGTAGCTGAGCACCCCGTAGCGATAATAGGCCTCGCCGTCCGGCAGACGCCAGCAGCCGGCCTCGGAGGTCGCTCCGGGCAGGGCGGCCGCAATGACCTCGGCCTGGCGACGCATGGCCGGATAGACGGCGTCACGGACAATAGCTTCCGCGCGTCCAGCCCAGTCCCCCGCAAGATTGGCTTCCGCCGCGCGGCGCGCCAGCGATTGCGCCAGGCTGGACTGCGCAGGATCGACGTCGAGCGTCGCAGCGAACTGCTCGCCCGTCCGGCGCAGGACGAAGTCGGGCGGCGTCGCGCCCTTGGCGAAATCCGCGCGCACCCGGTCGGTCTCGACATCCAGCACCTCAGCGAAGGCGGAGAGGCGCGCCAGATAGGACTCGGCGTCCTCGGCCGTCCGGACCTGATGCTGGGTGTCGAGGAACTGCGGGATGGTGCTGTAGCTGCCCGTCAGCTGGCTGACGAGATAGGGGTTGGCGCCGCCCACCGGCGCCTGGATGCCGTAGTCGAAGCGGTCGGCCAGCGCCGCACCGTCGATGATGAAACGGGTCGTGTCGTAGTTGACCGCATCCATCCCGGACAGGGCGGCGCGGTCGATCGACGCCAGTTCGGCGCCGTAACCGCGGAAGGCGGCGAACGAGCGGTCGACGAAGGCCAGCGAGCGATCGTCGAGGCGGCTGCGAACGGCGGCGTTCGGACCGCTGTCGAGACCCAGGGCGGTCATGAACTCCGGCGACTCGGCCAGGAATTCCTGCATCATCCGGTCCAGCAGGGCCGTGACCCGCGCCCCGCCTTCGCTGGTCTGGGCGGAAGCCGCGAAGGCGGGCGCGGCCATGGCCGTGGCGGCGCTGGCGGCGGTGGACAACAGGAAGCGGCGGCGATCGAGCATGGTGAGTCTCCGGAAAGCGTGGGTCTGGGAAACCGCGAATGGCGTCGGCTGGCAAGTTACAGATCGGTCACGCCGCGGATCAGGAGCGCATCAGGTCCTCGAGCACCGACAGCGGGGTCGAACCGTTGACCAGCACGGAGTCGTGGAAACGGCGCAGGTCGAAGCCCGGTCGCGCCTCGGCCTCGGCGCGCAGCCGGGCGATGACGGTGTGGCCGATCTTGTAGGCGCAGGCCTGGCCCGGCATGACGCTGTAGCGGTTGATCTCGCTGTTGGCGGCGCCGACCGGCTTGGCGCCCGAGGCGACCATATAGTCGACCGCCTGCTCGCGGCTCCAGCGCTTGTGGTGCAGGCCGGTGTCGACCACCAGCCGCACGGCGCGGAACAGATAGGACATCAGGAAGCCGACCCGGCCGAGCGGGTCGTCGGCGTAGACGTCGAGATCGTCCGCCGCCACCGCCTCGGCGTACAGGGCCCAGCCCTCATTGTAGGCGGAGAAGCCGTTGGCGCGACGCCAGGCCGGCAGGCTCTCGGTCTCGCGCTGCAGGGCGACCTGGAGGTGATGGCCCGGCGAGGCTTCGTGATAGGTCAGGGTCGGCAGCGAGAATTTCGGCCAGTTCGCCGTGTCGCGCAGGTTGATGTAGTAGGCGCCCGGCCGCGAGCCGTCGAGCGGCGGCCCCTGGTAGTAGCCGCCCGGAGCGCCCGCCTCGATCGCCGGCGGAACGCGGCGGACCTCGACCCCGGTGCGCGGCAGGCGGCCGAACAGGCGCGGCAGCAGCGGGTCGAGGGCGGCGACCTGGCGGTTCAGGCTTTCGAGCAGGGCGGCCTTGCCCTCCTCGGTGTTGGGCCAGAGCTGCGCCGGATCCTTGTTGAGGGCGTCGATCCGCTGGCCGACCGAGCCCGCGCTCATGCCCTGCGCCTTCAGAATGGCGTCGATCTCCGCGCTGATGCTGGCCACCTGCTCAAGACCCACGGCATGAACCTCGTCCGGGGTCATGTTGGTGGTCGTCCAGTAGTTCAGGGCGTGGGCGTAGAAGCGTTCGCCATCGGGCAGGCGCCAGACGCCGGCGTCATGGACCGCATCCGGGCGCAGCCGTTCGAAGGCGGCGATCTGCCGGTCGAGCGCGGGCTTGACCTCGGCGTCGACGAGGGCGCCGCCGCGGTCGCCGTAACCGGACAGGCCGAGCGCCGTCGCCTTGCGTTCCAGGGTGCGGATCATCGCCATGTCGGCGGCCGGCTGGTCGCGCACGACTTTCAGCTGGCGCAGCGTCAGATCGATGACGAAATCCGGCGGCACCACGCCCTTGCCGGCGTCGCTGACGATGCGGCCGGTCTCGGCGTCGATGTTCGGGCCGAAGGCCGAGAGGCGGGCGAGGAAGGCCTCGGCGCCGTCGCGGTCCTCGACCCGGTGCTGGCTGTCCATGAAGTCCGGGACGGTGAAGTAGGCCCCGGTCATCTGGTTGACGAGGTAGGGGCCCATCCGCCCGCCGCCGATGGTCGAGCCGTAGTCGAAGGACGCCCCGGTCGACGCCGTCCGGGCGCGGAAGGCGGCGACGGCCAGATTGATCGTGCCGGGCCGGGTCAGGCCGGTCTGGTCAAAATCCGCCAGCGCCTGCAGCCGCGCATTGGCCGTCGTGCGGTCGTCCCTCCAGGCGGCTTCGCTCCGGTCCGACAGCTTCGACGACAGGTGGGCGCGGTCGCCGCGGTCGAGGCCGAGGTTGGTGGCGGTTTCGGGCGAACTGTCGACGTCCTCGTCGAACCAGCGCGAGAGCATGGCGTCCAGCCGGTCGTCGGCGTCGCTGAGGGCGAAGGCCGGCCCGGCGGCGGCGGCGAGGCCGGCTCCGGCGGCGGCGGTGAGAAGCAGGCGGCGACGGTTGATCATGACGGGCTCCAGTGTGGGTCGCAGCTTGGGACGAACCCCCTCGCTCTGACAAGGGCGGGCGTCAGGCGGCGCGCAGTTCCTGCTTCACCCGTTCGGCCAGGGTCTTGATGTCGAGGGGCTTGGGCAGGAAGGAGACGCCGACCTCGTCCTGCAAAAGGTCCGAGAAGTCGCTCTCGGCATAGCCGGAGATGAACAGCACCGGGGCGTCGCCGAGGAAGGGCCGAGCCTTCTTGAGCAGGGCCGGACCGTCGAGGCCGGGCATGATGACGTCGGAGATCATCATGTCGATGGTGCCGGCGTGGAGTTCGGCGAGTTCGAGAGCCTGTTCGCCGTCCTCGGCCTCGATCACGTCGTAGCCGCGCTGGCGCAGCAGGCGGGCGGCGATGCCGCGCACGGCGGCCTCGTCCTCGACGAACAGGATGCGGCCGGCCCCGGACAGGTCGCGGGGGGCCTTGGCGACCTTTTCGATCACCGGCGTCTCGGCCAGGTCGGCCTCGGCGGCCTCGGGCAGGAAGATGCGGAAGGCGGCGCCGGCCCCTTCCAGATTGGTGACGTTGATGTGGCCGCCGGCCTGTTCGACGATGCCGTAGACGGTGGCCAGGCCCATGCCGGTGCCCTCGTTCACCGCCTTGGTGGTGAAGAAGGGTTCGAAGATCTTGCCGAGCAGTTCGGGCGGCACGCCGGGGCCGGTGTCCGAAACCTCGATCAGGGCGACGGCGTCGCTGGTCGGCGCGGCCCAACCCAGGGCGCGAGCCTCGCTGACGCTGAGGCGGGCGGTGCGGATGGTGACCACCCCGGCGCCGGGCTCGACCACGCCGCGCATGGCGTCGCGGGCGTTGACGGCCAGGTTCATCACCGCGGTCTCGAGCTGGCTCTTGTCGGCGAGAACCACGGGCAGGTCGCGGCCATAGTCGGTTTCCAGCCGGACGTCCTCGCGCAGCAGGCGGCGGAGGAGGACGGCGAACTCGCCGACCAGTTCGCCGAGGTCGAGGCGTTCGCGGCGGACGGTGGACTTGCGCGAGAAGGCCAGCAGCTTGCGCACCAGATCCGCGGCGCGGATGGCGGTCTGGCGGATCTCGTTGAGGCCCTCATAGGAGGGGTCGCCGACCGGGTGGCGCTCCAGCAGGCCCGACAGCTGCAGCTGGATGGCGGTCAGCAGGTTGTTGAAGTCGTGAGCCACGCCGCCGGCCAGCTGGCCGACGGCCTGCATTTTCTGGGCCTGCGACAGCTGCAACTCCATCGACTTCTGGGCCGAGACGTCGAACAGCCAGATGCGGCGCCTGTCCCCCTCGGGCGCGACGTAGAGGTGCAGCATCTTGTCGGGGAAGGCGCGCGCCACGAGCTCGATGGGGCCCGAGGAGCCGGCGGCCAGTTTGGCCCGGGCGTCGGTGACGCCGGCCGGGTCGAACAGGTGGCCGAAGGCGGCGTCGCGGGCGGCGGCGGGGCCGGTGAGGACGGAGAGGGCGGCGTTGGCCTCCTCGACCTTGCCGCCGAACAGGTCCTCGGCGGCGATGACGGCCGAACCGAACGGCGCGCCGGCGGCCATGGCCCGGCTCTCGGCGGCGTTGGAGACAGGGGCGGGGGCGCCGCCCGTCATGACCGGCATGGCGGCGTCGGGCGCGGCGCGGACGAGGAAGCGGCCCTCCCCCGCCTGGCCGATCAGCACCTCCTGCTCGCGGTCGCCGATGACGACGATGGCGCGGCCCTGCTCGCCGGCGCGGGCCTGGGCGAAGGCCATGTAGAGGGCCGAGGCCGAGCGGCCCTTGGGCAGGCTGGTGGTCGCGCCGTTGCTCTCGGCCCAGGCGCCGTTGAAGGCGAGCACCTGACCGGAGGCCCAGACCAGGGCGGCGGGTTCGGCCATGGCGTCCAGCAGGTCGACGGTGGTGTCGCCGAGCGGCTTGCGGCTCTCGCCGCGGGCGAAGGCGAACAGGCCGATCAGGGCGACGGCCCCGACGGTGAAGATCAGCACCAGGCCGGGGGCGCTCATCGGGTCGGCGCGGAAGGCCGGATAGGCCAGGGCCCCGACCGCCACGACGAAGCCGATCGCCATGACGATAAGCAGCGGATCGATGCCCTTGCGGTCGGATGCGGTCATGTCGCCTCGGCCCGAATCATTGGGGCGTTTCCGGCGATGATGGTCCGTAAGCGGTCCGGGGGCGAATCCGGGGCGCCATCCCGAAAAAACGGTGTGGCGGAGTCGGCAGGGTCGGCAGGGTCGGCGCCGAAATTCGGTGTGGCGGAGTCGGCAGAGTCTACATCGGCGCGCCTGGGGCGGTGCGGCGGGGATGCGGTTGTCAAAGACCCGGCGCCTGCCGGGCGACAGGACGGGGGCATTATGCGCCCGCCGGCTTATGCGGATGGAAGATTGGTTTTGGAAACGGCTATGTGACTGGGAAGGTGGGAGTTTGTCCGCTGAACCCGACTATATTTTCCCGGATTGCCAGCACAGCGTCATGGCGAGACCGTCTCCTCCCCGTTCGCCGCTTGCGAATGGGGAGGGGGACCATCCGAAGCCGCAGGCGAAGGATGGTGGAGGGGCGAAGCGGCTTCCGGACCGTGCGGCGGTCGTCGTTGGATCGCGTGCGATCCGCCTCCACCCCTCCACCGCTTGACTGCTACGCGCCGCCCTTCGGGTCGCGGTCCCCCTCCCCACCGCGTGGGGAGGAGACGGAGACGTCAGGCCGCCTGGCGCTGCTCGGCCTTCTGGTCGCGGGCGGCGTTGATGCGGGCCTCGGCGATGGCGTCGGCGATCTCGTGGGTCGGGCGCTTTTCGACGGCGGAGCGTTCGAGGATCTCCTCCAGCGTCTCCATCAGGCGCGACAGCTTGCCCTCGACCCACTGCGGGTCGTAGGCGCCACCGGTCTGGCGGGCCTTCATCTCGGAGGCGACGTTGATGATGCCGCCGCCGTTGACGACATAGTCGGGGGCGTAGAGGACGCCGCGCTCGAACAGGATCTGGCCGATGTCCGGCGTGGCCAGCTGGTTGTTGGCGGCGCCGACGACGGCCTTCGCGGTCAGGCGGTCCAGGGTCTCGGGGTTCAGCGTCGCGCCCAGGGCGCAGGGGGCGTAGATGTCGGCCTTGACGTCATAGATGGCGTCGGGGGCGACGATCTCGGCGTTGGTGCGGGCGGCGACTTCCGACAGCAGGGCGGTGTTGACGTCGGTCATGATGAGCCTGGCGCCGGCGGCGTGCAACTTGTCGGCCAGATAGCCGCCGACGTGGCCGATGCCCTGCAGGGCGACGGTCAGGCCGGTCAGGTCGTCCTGTTTCCACAGGCGGCGGGCCACGGTCAGGGTCGAGCGGAACACGCCCTCGGCGGTGACCGGCGACGGGTCGCCCGAGGCTTCCGGGCCGTCGTTCAGGCCGAGCACATAGGGGGTGACCTTGCGGGCCTCGGCGATGTCGGCGACCGACACGCCGACGTCCTCGGCCGCGTAATAGATGCCGCCCAGGGTATCGACGGCGCGGCCGAAGGCGCGGAACAGCTCGGGGGTCTTCTGGGTGCGGCTGTCGCCGATGATGACCGACTTGCCGCCGCCCATTTCGAGATCGGCGACCGCGTTCTTGTAGCTCATGCCCTTCGACAGGCGCAGCACGTCCTCGAGGGCCTCGGCGCTGGAGGCGTAGTTCCACATGCGGGTTCCGCCGACGGCGGGGCCGCGCGCGGTTGAGTGAACAGCGATAATGCCGCGCAGGCCGGTCTTTTCGTCAAAGACCGCGTGGACGCCTTCGTGGTTCGCGAAGGACGGGGAATCGAACAGCGTCTTACCCATGACAGGCGTCTCCCGGGGTATTTTTTGTTGCGGGGCTGATACGCCGGGGGGCGATGAAGGGCAAGCATGGCGGTTTGGGGGCGGGAGCTGTGTCAGACGTGGGGCGTCCGGTTCCGGCACGGGGCCGGCGGTTCCGCTCCCGACCCTTTGAGGATACTGGAAGCTCCCAGCCTCTAGACCAAGCTTTGATTCATTGCCGACCTTCGAAGAGGTCGGTACTGCTGTATGGGGAGGTAGAGACAACGTGCTCTGAGGGGGGCCAGCCGACCAGATCATGGTCACTGCTAAATCTCTATCAACACAGCAAGACAGGAACGGATTGTCTGATGCCGCAGGCGAGGCAGGACGCGAGGCGAAGGCTTCTGATCTTGATAGGCGGGGTGCTGTTCCTCCCGGCGCTCGTTTTGTTGGCTTGGACGCTGACCGTCGGGCTGCTGAGTGCGCAATCGCGCGTCGAGAATGAAGCATTGGCCACGGCCGCTGAGATCGTGACGGGCGCCGACTACCGACTGGCGGTCTACGACGGCATCCTCGGCACCTATTCGACCGCCGCGTCGCTGGCGTTACGGGACTGGGACACATCCAGAGAGCGAGCGCAGGAAGTTGTAGACCTCAATCCCGGCTTGACCACGCTGCTGGTGATTGAGAACGCGACCGGCCGTGTGATGATGGGTCCTAGTGAGTTTGCGGCTCCCGCGCCAAGGCCGCAGCTGGTTAGCGCCGATCAGAGGCCGGCTGTCATGCGCGCCGGCGACGGCTGCCCCTGTGTGATCGTGCGCCATCCCATACGCCGCCTGCCGGGGCACTCTGTGGTCGGCTTGATCAAGCCAGAGGTTTTCCAGGCCGTGCTGATGGAATCTCACAAGTCGGGGTCAGTCGCCGCCCTGGTCGACAACGACGGCGATTTCGTCGGCAGATCACTTGATTTCCAGAACCGCGTCGGCACCCCCGCGACCACCTACGTCCGCGAAGCGCTGGCGAAGGGCGGGCGAGGCCTCTATCGCGGTCGGACCCACGAGGGTCTGGAGAACTACAGTGCTTACGTCACCTCCCCGGCTAGTGGTTGGTCTGCCCACGTAGCTGTCAACCACAGGCTCATCGACTCGCCACGTTTCTGGCTTTCAGTCACCCTGATCGGCGGCGCATTGCTGGCGCTGCTGGCTGCCGCCGGGATCATTGCCTACACCATCCGGGACTTTGCCGCCCGGAGACGGGCGGATGAGCACATGCTGCGCCTGCAGAAGAGCGAGGCGATCGGCGGGTTCGCCAGTACCTTGGCTCACGATTTCAACAACCTGCTTACGGTGATCATCGCCAATCTGCATCGCATCCAGAAGGCTGACGCCGGACCCGATGTGTCCCGCAGGGCTCTCATGGCCTTGGACGCCGCCAACCGTGGAGCCAAATTGACAAGGCAGCTGCTGTATTTCGCCCGCGACGGCGGAGGACAGTTGGTGACTCTCGACGTGTCCAGTCTTCTGAACGGGGTCAGCGAACTGTTGCGACAATGTCTAGGCGGTGGGATCGCCCTGGCGATCACGCCTCCGGAATCTCCAGTTTCGATTCTGGCCAACCGGGACCAAATGGAGATGGCGATGCTCAACCTCGCCATCAATGCCCGGGACGCCATGGGCGGCCGCGGTCGGCTGGAAATTGCAGCGCATCGCCGGGGTGACACTGTGGAGATCACTGTCACGGATAATGGCCCAGGCATCCCCCCTGCCGTCCGCGACCGGTTGTTTGAACCCTTCGTCACCACCAAACCGGCCGGCGAGGGCACGGGGCTTGGCCTGGCCCAGGTCAGAGAAGCCCTCGCCCAAGCCGGCGGAACTGTCAGGGTAGAATCTTCCGAGCAAGGGGGTGCGTCTTTCGTGTTGAGCCTGCCTGTCGCCGCCGACGTGGACTAAAGGTGGATCATCGCACCATGCTGACGCCCTTGTATTCCCGTCGTTGATGACGAGGCCTTGATCCAGCCTATGCTTGAAGCAGACCTGACCGACGCGGGGTTCACGGTGATCGTTGCGGGAGTGTCGGTGACGCCTTCACCCGGCTTGCAGCGGGCGGCTCCACCTGCCGCGCGTTGGTTACCGACATCAACCTCGGTGAAGACAAACCCGGCTGGGACATCGCCCGTCACGCCCGGGAGCTGAACCCAGCAATGCCAGTCGTCTATATGACGGGAGATAGCGCGCACGGATGGCCGTCCAAGGCGTTCCCCGGAGCGTCCTCGTCTGCAAGCCATTCGCGTCGGTTCAGGTCGTCAACGCTGTCGCACAACTCCTTACTGACACACCGCCGCCGCCAACGACCTGACGCGTTGATGATGCCGTTTATCGTGCTCGTGGCTGGCAGCCTTGGTGACTCCGAACGGCCGTGATGGGATCCGGGGAACAGAGGCGCGGGACGGGCTGTGCGGCGGGGACGGCCCGGCGAGTGCGACCGTGCGATCTTTGACGGAGCACCGGAGGGTCTGGTCCCCGGGTCAAACCCGAGGGCCCATCCCTATGTGGTGCTCGAAAGGAGATGGTCTCACCACCGGCGAGAACAGCCCGATCCGGCCTGCGGCCGCCATGGGCCTTCCGGACAAGCCCGAGGGTGACGAACCTTGATGGGTTCCCGACCTACCGCCCCGCCAGCGCCGGCGCCACCTCTCCCGCCCCCGACGGCAAGGGCGCGGCGGCGTCGCGCAGCCAGGCCTCGACGTCGCGGTAGACGGTCTCCGCCTGAAGGTCGCGGTTGAGGATGTGCCAGCCGTCGGGATACCAGGCGGTGCGCAGGCCGGGGCGATCCCGGGCGCGGTCCAGCGCCGCGCGCATCGCGTCCTCGCGGATGACGTTGTCGTTGGCGCCGTACAGCAGCAGGGTCGGCGTCTCGATGTCGCCGAGGCGGCGGGAGGCGCTGTCCATCAGGTCGACGAGCCCGTAGAGGGCGTCGAAACGGGTGCTGATCAGGCTGTTCGGGTCGCGGTAGTTGCGGAACAGCTCCAGCCGGTTGTCCGAGGCCGGGCGGTCGCGGACGGCCCACTGCGGCGGCTCGACGGCGCGGTCGCCCATAGCCCGGGCGGCGATCCACAGACCGGCCCTGTTCAGCGGACCCTGGGCGGACCAGCCCCAGACGGCGGGGGCGAGCAGGATGACCCGGTCGGCGTCGGGCGGGCGGTCCGAGGCGAAGGCGACGATGGCCACGGCGCCGCCCATGCTCTCGCCCGCCACGGCGATGAGGGCGCGGGGATGACGGGCGCGGGCGAGGGCGACGGCGGTCCGCAGGTCCTCGGCCATGCGGGCCTCGCCGGCCCAGACGCCGCGGCCGGGCGTCTCGCCGAAGCCGCGCTGGTCGATGGCCCAGGTCTCGATCCCCTGTTCGGCCCACCACGGTCCGGCAAGGCGGAAGGAGGCGCGGGAGTCGTTCATGCCGTGCAGGGCGACGATGACGGCCCACGGCTGGCGGTCGGGGGTCCAGCGCGCCAGCGGCAGGCGGGCGCCGTCGTCCATGACGAGGGCGCGGTCTTCGACGGCCGGGCCGGCGAAGCCCGGCGGCGGGGTCAGGGGCGGCTGGACGGCGGGCGTGGCGCAGGCGGCGAGGGTCAGGGTGAGCGACAGGACGGCCAGCGCGCGCAGGGTCATGACCCCAGAATGCCCCGAACCCTCTGGCGAAGATACGGCACGACCTCTTCCTCGAACCACGGGTTCTTTCGCAGCCAGGCGGTGTTGCGCCAGGAGGGGTGCGGCAGGGGGAGGATGTCGGGGGCGTAGTCGCGCCAGGCCCGTACGGTTTCGGTCATGTTCGTCCCCGCCCGGTCGCCGAGGGCCCAGACCTGGGCGTAGCCGCCGACCAGAAGGGTCAGCTCGACCTGCGGCAGTTCGGCGAGGAGTTGCGGCCGCCAAAGTTCGGCGCAGCGGCGCGGCGGCGGGTAGTCGCCGCCCTTCGGGGCCGTGCCCGGATAGCAGAAGGCCTGGGCGGCGACGCCGAGGCGGCGGTCGGCGTAGAAGGTGTCGTAGTCGACGCCCATCCAGTCGCGCAGGCGGTCGCCGGAGGGGTCGGTGAAGGGCAGGCCGCTCTCATGGACGCGGCGGCCGGGGGCCTGACCGCAGATCAGCAGCCGGGTCTCGGGGAAGACGCGCACCACCGGGCGCGGCGTGTGCGGCAGGTGTCCGAGGCAGGCGCGGCAGGCGCGGATGTCGGCGAGGACCGTCTCCAGCCCGGTCGGGTCAGTCGAAGTCGTCATCGCTTTCGACGGCCGGCGGCAGGGCCGCGAGGGCCGCGGCGGTCTCGGCCTCGGTGGGCAGGCGCAGGCGGATGACGCCCTTGAAGGCGTTGGGGTCGATCGGCTTGCCCTTCTTGGTGATGGTCAGCCGGCCCTGGCGCATCAGGGCGAGCGCCGCGTGCCGCACCTTGGGCAGCATGCGCTGCCATTGCTCGGGCTGGAGTTCCTTGGCCACGTCGGCGGGCTCGATGCTCTTGCCGCCGACGCCCTTGGGGTCGGCCTTCGCCAGTTTTTCGAAGATGGCGGATTCAATGGGGTCGCTCATCGCCCCTATATGCTGCATTGCGGGAGCGAGAAGAAGGCGGAGATTTCGATGGTCGCGAAAGTCACGGTGACGGAGGGCGAGTTCGCCGGCTGGCAGATGTACGACCTGCACGGCACCTTCGACCAGGTGGTCGGGCCGTTCTACTTCCGGCCGGATCCGGACGGGCGGATGCGCTGCGCCTTCCGGGCCGAGCCCAAACACATGAACGCCGGCGACCGGATGCACGGCGGCTGTCTGATGACCTTCGCCGACATCGCCCTGTTCCAGACCGCCTATCAGGAGATGGAGGGGGCGTCGGGGGTGACGGTGTCGCTGGATTCGACCTTCATCGACGGGGCCTATGTCGGGGAGCTGGTCGAGGCGACGGGCGAGGTGGTGCGGGCCGGCAAGAGCCTGATCTTCGTGCGCGGCCAGATCAGCGCCGGCGAGCGGGTGCTGATGACCTTTTCGGGGGTGATCCGGAAATTCCAGAAGCGCGACTGATCATTCACCGTCGATGATAGTCTGGAGGATGACGCCCATGCGCTGGGCCATCCGTTCGCATTCCGCCGGAGTCAGGCCGAAACCGGCGGTGATCTCGCGGCTGACGGCCATGCCCATGATGGTCGCCGCGGCCAGACGGGCCCGAACCGCCGCCTCCTCGCCGCCGATCCAGGCGGAGAAGGGCGTGAAGAACCGGTCGCTGCCGCTGCGCTGAACCAGGTCCATGGCCTTGGCCGAGCCCACCGAGCGCAGCATGATCAGCAGGCCCTTGAGCTTGCCTTCGTTCTTCGGTTCGAAAATGACCTCGCGGGCGACCCGGCGGCCGAAATCGGCGCGATCGCCCTCCATCAGCTCCTCGCCCTTCGAACAGCTGCTGAGGACGGCGGTGAAGAGATCTTCCTTGGAGCCGAAGTAGCGGGAGACCAGGGCGGCGTCGACGCCGACGTCCCTCGCGATGTCACGCATGCCGACGTCGTCGTAGCTCTCGCGCGAGAAGCGTTCGAGCGCGGCGTTCAGAATGGCGGCGCGGGTCGCCTCGGCGTTCCGCGGCCGAGGCGCGACGTGGCAAAACAATTCGTGATCTCCGATTAGCCCCATAAACCATATGGCTTTGTCATCACCCGTTGACAAGTGAAAGGGCGATCACCATTAAGTCACCGGGCGTTGACTACCGGCTTCCTCCCCGTTCGCCGCGCGTCGACAAGACAGGGATTTGATCTTTCATGCGCACCGCGAAAATCGTGGCCGCGTCCGCTCTCATGGCGGCCGCGCTCTATGGCTGTTCCTCCAGAAGCGAAGCCCAGGCCCCGCCGGCGCCGGCGGTGACCGTGGCCGTGCCGCTGGTCCAGGCCGTGCAGGACTGGGATGAGTTCACCGGCCGCTTCGAGGCGACCCAGTCGGTCGAGGTGCGGGCGCGCGTCGGCGGCTATATCTCGGCCGTCCATTTCCGGGACGGCGACTATGTGCGGCGCGGCCAGCTGCTGTTCACCCTCGACCCGCGTCCGGCGCAGGCCGCGCTGGCCTCGGCCCGCGCGCAACTGTCGCAGGCCCAGGCCCAGCTGACGCTGGCGCAGAGCGAGCTGACCCGCGCCGAGACCCTGCTGGAATCGCAGGCCGTGTCGCAGGCCGAGGTCGATACGCGGCGCGGGGCGCTGCAGACGGCGCAGGCCGCCATCGCCGCCGCCAACGCCAATGTGCGCGCCCGGCAGCTGGACCTCGAATTCACCCGGGTGACGGCGCCGATCTCGGGCCGGGTGTCCGACCGCCGGGTCGACGCCGGCAACCTCGTCGCCGGGGGATCGTCGGCGGCCGACGTGCTGACCACCGTGGTCTCCAGCGCCCCGATCCATTTCGTCTTCGACGGCTCCGAGGCCGTGCTGCTGAAGTACCAGCGGCAGGCCCGCCAGGGCGCCGCGCCGATCCAGGTGCGGCTGCAGGATGAGTCGAGCTACGTCCGTTCGGGCACGCTCGACTTCACCGACAATGCGGTCGACACCGCCTCGGGCGTGATCCGGCTGCGGGCGGTGATTCCGAACGCCGACGGCTTCCTGAAGCCGGGCATGTTCGGTCAGGCCCGCCTGGCCGGCGCGGGAACCTATAACGCCATGCTGGTGCCCGACGCCGCCATCGCCACCGATCAGGCCCGGCGCATCGTCTATGTCGTCGCCGCCGACGGCTCGGTCGCGCCCAAGCCGGTGCAGCTGGGACCGCTGGTCGACGGCCTGCGGGTCGTCCGGTCGGGTCTGGCGCGGACCGACCGCGTGATCATCAACGGCGTCCAGCGCATCCAGCAGCCGGGCATGAAGGTGACGGCCACCAACGGCCGGATCCAGCCCGTCGCGACCCCGGAAGCGGCGCCGGTGACCACCATCGCCCCGGCCTCCAGCGCGACCTTCGCCAACAGCCTGTCGTCGGGCGACTGATCCGAACATGAACATCTCACGTTTCTTCATCGACCGGCCGATCTTCGCGGCCGTGATCGCGGTGTTCATCACCCTGATCGGGGTCTTCGCCTATCCGCTGCTGCCGCTGTCGCAGTATCCGGAGATCGCGCCGCCGACGATCACCATCAACGCCTCCTACCCCGGCGCCTCGGCCGAGACCCTGGCCGAGACCGTCGCCGCGCCTATCGAGCAGGAGGTCAACGGCGTCGAGGGCATGCTGTATCTGTCGTCCTCGTCCACCTCGGACGGGGTGGCGTCGATCACCGTGACCTTCCAGCCGGGCACCGACCTGGACGCGGCCCAGGTGCTGGTCCAGAACCGGGTGGCCCTGGCCGAGCCCCGCCTGCCTGAACAGGTCCGCCAGACCGGCGTGGTCGTGAACAAGCAGGAGAGCGGCTTCCTGATGATCCTGGGGCTGACGTCCCCGGACAAGTCGCTGGATAACGACTATGTCGGCAATTACGCCAACTCGAGCCTGCGGGATCGCCTGCTGCGCCTCGAAGGCGTCGGCTCCGTGCAGATCTTCGGCGGCGGCAACTATTCGATGCGGGTCTGGATCGATCCGGCCAAGGCCGCCGCGCGCGGCCTGACCGGTCCGGACATCGTCACCGCCCTGCGCGCCCAGAACGTACAGGCCGCCGCCGGCGCGATCGGCCAGCCGCCCTTCGCCACCAACGCCGCGGCCTTCCAGCTGCCGGTGCAGGTGCAGGGGCGTCTGTCGGACCCCGACCAGTTCAGCGACATCGTCATCAAGACCGACGCCGAGGGCCGGGTCACCCGCGTCCGGGACGTCGCCCGCGTCGAGCTCGGCGCCCAGGACTACGGCATCCGCGGCTTCTTCGACGGCGAACGCGGCGTCGGCGTCGCCATCATCCAGCAACCGGGCGCCAACGCGCTGGGCACGGCCGAGCGGGTGCTCACCGAGATGGAGGCCATCCAGGCCGAACTGCCCCAGGGCATGGCCCTGTCCGTCGCCTACAATCCGACGGAATTCGTCGCCGCCTCGGTGGAGTCGGTGCAGCACACCCTGATCGAGGCCATCCTGCTGGTGGTGCTGGTCGTGGTGGTCTTCCTGCAGACCTGGCGGGCGGCGATCATCCCCATCGTGGCCATTCCCGTGGCGCTGGTGGCGACCTTCGCGGTCCAGCTGATGCTGGGCTATTCGATCAACTCGCTGAGCCTGTTCGCCCTGGTTCTGGCCGTCGGCATCGTCGTCGACGACGCCATCGTCGTGGTCGAGAACGTCGAACGCTACATCCGCGAGGGACTGACGCCGAAGGAGGCCGCCTACCGCTCCATGCAGGAGGTGTCGGGGGCCCTGATCTCGATCGGTCTGGTGCTGGTCTCGGTGTTCATCCCGACCATGTTCGTGCCGGGCATTCCGGGCATCTTCTACCGCGAGTTCGCCATCGTCATCACCACGGCCTCGGTGGTGTCGCTGCTGGTGTCGCTGACGCTGTCGCCGGCCATGGCCGCCCTGCTGCTGAAGCCGCACAAGGAACACGACACCCATCGCAAGCCGGGCGCCTGGGGCGCGGTCACCTATTACGGCGGATACGCCGGGCGGAAATTCAACGAGGGCTTCGACTGGCTGTCCGACAAATACGGCCGGCTGACCGCACGGCTGGTCCGCACCGTCACCATGGTGCTGATCGTCTATGTCGGCCTGCTGTGCCTGACCGGCTGGCGGCTGATGGACACCCCGTCCGGCTTCATTCCGGAACAGGACCAGGGCTTCCTGATCGGCGTCATCCAGCTGCCCCCGGGCGCCTCGCTGGAACGCACCGAGGCGGTGATGCATCGCGCCTCGGAGACCATGAAGACCACCGAGGGCGTGGAAGGGCTCGTCGCCTTCGCCGGCCTCGACGGCTCCAGCTTCTCGTTCGGCTCCAATGCGGCGACCATCTTCGTCCGCCTCGACGCCTTCGATGACCGCAAGAGCGCCGAACAGAGCGCCGTCGCCCTGGCGGGCGCCATCACCGGCGCGACCATGGGCATCGAGGACGCCCACATCTTCGTCATCGCCCCGCCCGCGGTCCAGGGTCTGGGCAACGGCAACGGCTTCCAGCTGATGGTGCAGGATCGTTCCGGCGCGGGTTACCGCGCGCTGGAAGGCGCGACCTTCGCCATGATGGGCGCCGCGGCCCAGGCGCCGGATCAGGTGCAGCAGGTCTTCTCGACCTACAACACCGGCTCGCCGCGCATCGCCGCCGACGTCGACCGCGACAAGGCGCTGATGATGGGGGTCCAGCCCTCCGACGTGTTCAGCACGCTGGGGGTCTATCTGGGCTCGGCCTACGTCAACGACTTCAACTTCCTGGGCCGCACCTTCCGGGTGACGGCGCAGGCGGAGCCGACGGCGCGGGACGACATAGCCGACATCGCCAATCTGAAGACCCGCTCGGCCTCCGGCGCCATGGTGCCGATCGGTTCGGTCGCCAATCTGCGCGAGGACTCCGGTCCGGCCCGGGTGGTGCGCTACAACCTGTTCCCGGCCGCCGAGCTGCAGGGCCAGGCGGCGCCGGGGGTATCCTCCGGCGAGGCGATCGCCAGCATGGAGCAGATGGCCGAGGCCGCCCTGCCTCCGGGCTTCTCCTATGAGTGGACCGGTCTGGCGCTGCAGGAGCAGCAGTCGGCGGGGGGCGCGACCATCGTCTTCATCATGGCCGTGGTCTTCGTCTTCCTGGTGCTGGCCGCCCAGTACGAGGCCTTCACCCTGCCGCTGGCGGTCGTGCTGATCGTGCCGATGTGCATCCTCGCGGCGATGATCGGGATCAACATCCGCGGTCTGGATAACAACATCCTCGTCCAGATCGGACTGGTGGTTCTGATCGCGCTCGCGGCCAAGAACGCCATCCTGATCGTGGAGTTCGCCAAACAGGCCGAGGACGAGGGACTGAACCGCTGGGACGCCGCCGTTCGCGCCGCGCGGACCCGTCTGCGGCCGATCCTGATGACCTCCTTCGCCTTCATCTTCGGCGTCGTGCCGCTGATGCTGGCGACCGGCGCCGGCGCGGAGATGCGCCAGTCGCTGGGCACGGCGGTCTTCTCCGGCATGCTGGGGGTGACCTTCTTCGGTCTGATCTTCACGCCGGTCTTCTACGTCGTGATGCGCGGCGTGGCGGCCAGACTGCCCGGCGCGCCGAAGAAGGAAGCCGGGATCCCGACCACCGGCGGCATGCCGCCGCACGACCAACTCGAGCCGGCCACGCCACGGCTGGGAGACGCCTGATGACGATCCGATCCTCTCTCCGGTTCCTGACCGCAACCGCCGGCGCCAGTCTACTCCTGGCGTCGTGCGCGGTCGGGCCGAAGGCGCCTGACGCAACCCTTCCCCCCCTCGCGTCGGGCGCCTTCATCGGGGCCGCGGCGCCCGGCGTCACGGCCGAGGCCGCGCGCGACGACTGGTGGCGGCTCTATGACGACCCGGCGCTGGACGCCCTCGTTCGCCTCGCCCTCGTCGAGAACAATGAGCTGGAGGCGGCTGCGGCCAATCTCCGCGCCGTCCGGGCCGCCCTGGGCGAGGCCCGCACCGGCCGCCTGCCGACGACCACCGTCGGCGCCACGGGTCAGTACGGCCGCGCCTCGGCCGCGACGGTTCCGGGCGGCAACGGCGGACAGGCCCTCGATGAGGGCGAGAGCTACGATGTCGGCCTCGACGTCGCCTATGAGATCGACCTGTTCGGCCGGGTCGGTTCGACCATCCGCGCGGCCCGGGCCGACGCCGATGCGGCCGCCGCGGCGCTCGACGTGGCGCGCGTCAGCGTCGCCGCCGAAACGGCCCGCGCCTATGCCGACGCCTGTTCCGCCAACGCCCGGATCGCCGTGGCCGAGCGGACCATCGCCCTGCAGGGCGAAACCGCGGACCTGACCCGGCGGCTGCTGGACGCCGGATCCGGCAATGGCCTCGACACCGCCCGCGCCCGCTCGGCGCTGGAAAGCAGCCGCGCCTCGCTGCCGCCGCTGCGGGCCGAGCGGGACGGGGCCCTGTTCCGGCTGGCGACCCTGACCGGCCGCACGCCGGCCGAGACCAGCGAGGCCGCGCGCGCCTGCGAGCGGCCGCCCCAGCTGTCGCGTCCGGTCCCGATCGGCGACGGCGCGACCCTGCTGGCCCGCCGTCCGGACGTGCGCCGGGCCGAACGCAATCTGGCCGCGGCGGCCGCCCGGGTGAATGTCGCGACGGCCGACCTGTACCCGCGCATCAGCCTCGGCGGGTCGCTGGGCTCGACGGCGCTGGACGCGGGCGACCTGGGCGACGACGCCAGCTTCCGCTTCAGCGTCGGCCCCCTGATCAGCTGGTCCTTCCCCAACGTCTTCGCCGCCCGGGCGCGCATCGAACAGGCGAGCGCCGGTTCGGACGCAGCCCTGGCGACCTTCGACCAGACGGTGCTTGTGGCGCTGCAGGAGACCGAGACGGCGCTGGCCAACTACGCCAACGAGCTGGACCGGCGCGCCGCGCTGGAAGCCGCCCGGGACCAGGCCGCCACCGCCGCCCGGCTGTCGCGGCTGCGCTTCGACGCGGGGGCCGACAGCTTCCTGACGGTGCTGGACGCGGAACGGACGCTGGCCGCGGCCGACGCCCAGCTGGCCGCCTCGGACGCCATGGTCACCACCTACCAGATCGCCCTGTTCAAGGCGCTGGCGGGCGGCTGGAGCGAGGGCTGAAGCTCTCCCGATTCCGCTCATCCCGGCGAAAGCCGGGACCCAGCGCTTTGGGTGATGCTGCGCCTCCCGGCCGGTCCTGCAGGTCGTCCTGAAACGCTGGCGCCAGCTGGACAGACCTGGGTCCCGGCTTTCGCCGGGATGAGCGGATTTTATCCAACGCTTGACGCCTGCGCCGCGCTCCGCCACCGTAAGGGCACTCATCAAGACCGGCTGAGGGATAGGCCCTTTGACGCCGGGGCAACCTTCCGGGACTTCCCAGTCCCGGAGATGGTGCCAACTCCTGCGGGGCATCTTCGGAAGCCGCGAGAGATGAGTGAAGCGACGGTCCCCTCACGTCCGGGGTCCGGCTGACTTCACGGGTCTGTCACCGCACGAATTGGTTCGCCCCATCGGTTTCGCTGAGCGAGATCGGAGCGGACCATGGCGTCCCGACAATGGCCCATCGACGAAGCGCCCGGACGCGATGTCCGCGCCGTCATCCCCGAGGATTTCCGGCTGGAGTCGGGCGAGCGGCTGGCCGCTGCCGAGATGGTCGGGCGACTCCACGGTCCCGATCACGGTCCCCTCGTCGTCGTCGCGGGCGGCATCTCCAGCGGGCGGTTCGCGGCGCGCTGGTGGTCGTGGGCGGTGCGGGCCGGCGGTCCGGTCGACCTGAACCGCGTGCGGGTGCTGGCCTTCGACCTCCTGCCCGGCAAGGACGATCCGGGCGTCACCATCACCACCGCCGATCAGGCCCGGCTGCTGGCGCTGCTGCTCGACGCGCTGGGCGAGCCGCGGGTCGACGCCTTCGTCGGCGCCTCGTACGGCGGTTGCATCGGCCTGGCCTTCGCGGCCGCCTTCCCGGAGCGGATCGGGGCGCTGATCGCGATATCGGCGGCGCATCGCAGCCATCCCGCGGCCACGGCCTGGCGCGGGGCGCAGCGGCGGCTGCTGGCCTTCGCCCGCGACTGCGGACGCGAGGCCGAGGGCGTGGCCCTGGCCCGCGAACTGGCCATGATCACCTATCGCACGCCCGAGGAATTCGCGCTGCGCTTCGCCCCGACGCCGCCCCGCCGCGCGGGCGAACCCTACCCGGTCTGCGACTATCTGATCGCCCGCGGCGCCGACTATGCGGAGACGACCTCGGCGGCGCGCTGGATCGCCCTGTCGGACTCGCTGGACCGGCACGCGGTCACGCCCGGCGCGGTGCGCTGTCCGCTGACGGTGGTCGGCTTCACCTCCGACCGGCTGGTTCCGATCGAGGACAGCCGCGAACTGGCCGCCCGCGCGCCGAACCTGCGCCGCCTGATCGAGGCCCTCTCCATCTTCGGCCACGACGCCTTTCTGAAGGAGCGCGAGCTGGTCGGCCGCGCCCTGCACGACGCCCTCTCCCCGCTTTACGCCACCCAACCTCGCGAGATCGCCGCATGACCTGTTCCCCCGACGTCCATCCCTGTACGACCGCCGCCCGCCACGGGGTGAACAGCGACCCGACGCACGGCGCGGTGATGACGCCGCTGTATCTGTCGTCGAACTTCAGCTTCGACGGGCTGGAGGGGAAGCGGCGCTATGACTACACGCGCTCGGGAAATCCGACCCGCGACGTGCTGGCCGAGGCGCTGGCCAGGCTGGAAGGCGGCTGCGGCGCGGTGGTGACGGCGACCGGCATGGCGGCGGTCGATCTGGCGCTGAGTTCGCTGGAGCCGGGCGACCTGCTGATCGCGCCGCACGACTTGTATGGCGGCACCCACCGGCTGCTGTGCGCCCGGGCGAAGCGGGGGCATTTCGAGGTGGCCTTCGTCGACCAGAACGACCGGGTCGCCCTGGACGCCGCCTTCGCCCGCGGGCCGAAGCTGATCCTGATCGAGACGCCGTCGAACCCGCTGATGCGGGTGGTCGATGTGGCCGACCTGTGCGCCCGCGCCCACGCCGTCGGTTGCAAGGCGGCGGTGGACAACACCTTCCTGTCGCCGGCCCTGCAGCAGCCGATCGCCCTCGGGGCCGATCTGGTGATCCACTCGACGACCAAATACATCAACGGCCATTCCGACGTGGTCGGCGGCTGCGTGGTGGCGAAGGACCGGGCCGATCTGGAACAGCTGGCGTGGTGGGCCAATTGTCTCGGGGTCACCGGGGCGCCGTTCGACGCCTGGCTGACCCTGCGCGGGGTGCGCACCCTGTTCGTCCGGATCGAGCGCCAGCAGGCGACGGCGGGCCGGATCGCGGAATGGCTGACGGCGCACCCGGCGGTGAAGGCTGTGCATTATCCGGGGCTGAAAAGCCATCCCGGCCATGCGGTGGCGGCGCGGCAGCAGGCCGGCTTCGGCGCCATGCTGAGCTTCGAGCTGGCCGACATCGCGGCGGTGCGGACCCTGGTCGACGGGCTGAAGGTCTTCACCCTGGCCGAGTCGCTGGGCGGGGTGGAGAGCCTGATCGCCCATCCGGCCCTGATGACCCATGCGGCGATGACGCCGGAGGCGCGGGCGACGGCCGGGATCACCGACGGCCTGCTGCGGCTGTCGGTCGGGCTGGAGCATGCCGAGGATCTGCTGGCCGACCTGTCGGCGGCGCTGGCGGCCGTGCCGGTCGCGCTCGCCGCTGAAGCCGCCTGAGGGGATGACATCGACATGACCGCCCTCTCCCTCCCCCTCTCCCTTCCGGCCGTTGACGACGTCGCCTCCCCCGTCGCCGAAGAGCCGGTGGCCCTGCTGCAGCTCGACCTGGCCGACCCGGCCGAGGCCGCCTCCGCCGTGTACCGCGAGGTCCGGCGCGGACGGCGCGTGGTCGCCGTCGCCTGCGGCGGGGCCGAAGCCCCCGCCCGACTCGCGCGCGCCCTCGACGCCATCGGCGTGGCGGCCGCCCTGCCCGCGTCGGGCGCCGGCCTGCTGGGGGCCGGGGTGGCGATCGTCGCCGGACCCGGGACGGCGCCGGCGCGACCCCGGCCGGTCTCCGCCCGCCCGCTGCACGTGGCCCTCGCGGGCTGCGGCGTGGTCGGGGGCGGGGTGGCCGCGCGGCTGCTGGGCGACCCCCGGTTCGAGCTGGCCGGGGTGCTGGTGCGCGACCCGGACAAGGCGCGCGACGTCGCCCTGCCGCGCGAATTGCTGCTGTCCGATCCGGGCGCCCTGCTGGCGCGCCAGCCGGATGTGGTGGTCGAGGCGATCTCGGAGGCGTCGACGGGGCTGGCGCTGATCCGGGCGGCCCTGTCGCGCGGGGTCGATGTGATCAGCGCCAACAAACAGGCGGTGGGCGGCGACCTTCCGGCCCTGGCCGCCCTGGCGGCGGCCTCGGGCGCGCGGCTGCTCTATTCCGCCAGCGTCGGGGGCGGGGCGCCGTTGATCGAGACGGTGCGCCGGGCCCGCGCCCACGGACCGGTGGTCGCGATCGAGGCGGTGCTGAACGGGACCTGCAACTTCATCCTCAACCGGCTGGCGGAAGGGCAGCACTTCGACGCAGCGCTGGCGGCCGCCCGCGCGGCCGGGTTCGCCGAGGAGGACCCGAGCGCCGACCTGACGGGTCTGGACGCCGCCGCCAAGCTGGCCATCCTCGCGCATGAGGCGGCGGGGTGGCGTCTCGCGGTCGACACGGTCCCGCGTCAGACGCTGTCAGCCCATCTGGTCCTGCCGGCGGGGCGGGTCCGGCAGGTCGCCCGCCTGCATGCCGGACGGGGCGAGGCCACGGTGGCGTTCGAGGCGGTCGACGGCGACGGGCTGTTCGCGGACCTGGCCGACGAGGGCAACGCCCTGCGGGCGACCACGACCGACGGGCGCGTGTTCACGGCGCAGGGGCGCGGCGCGGGCCGCGCGCCGACCGCCGAAAGCGTATGGGCGGATCTGGCCGACCTGCTGGCCATCCGGGGCTGAACCCGCAAAGAAGACGCCGCCGGATCGGGGACCCGGCGGCGTCAAGGTTGCTTCCATCAGGAGAGATCAGAAGCGATAGCGCGCTCCGACGTAATACTGCCGGCCGGTGTGGTGGTAGACCGAGGTGCTCTGGCGATCGTCGTCGCCCACCCATTGGTGGTTTTCGGAGTCGGTCAGGTTCAGCGCCTCAAACGTCAGGATGATGTTGTCGCTGAGTTCATAGGAGGCCGAGGCGTCGACCGTCAGCGTGTCCTGCTTGCCTTCCAGGGCGTTGTTGTTCCGCCCCGGCACCTGCTGCAGATAGGCGTCGCGATACGCCGCCGAGACCCGGGCCGAGAAGCGGTCGCCTTCATAGTAGAGGGTGCCATTGTAGGCCGTGGGCGACAGACCGACCATGTCGTTGACGATGAAGCCGGCCGGGTTGGCCGGGTCGCAGTCGACGCTGAGGCAGTAGGCGATCTCCGACTCGACCTTGGTGTAGTTCAGGATGACGCCGAAGTCGCTCCAGAAGCCGGGCAGGAAGGTGAAGGGCTGCTGGTAGCTGATCTCGAAGCCGGTGAGATCGCCCCCGGGCGTGTTGACGGCCTGGGTCAGCTGGACCTGATCGGTCGGACCGGAGCACAGCGGATTGTTGGTGCACAGTTCCGGCGCGAAGGCGATCGGGTTCAGGGCCGTCAGTTCGGCATAGTCGTAGAACTGCCGGCGGAGCTGGAGATAGGTGTCGATGTCCTTGGTGAACCAGGCGAACGACAGCAGCGATTCCGGAGCGAAATACCACTCGAGGCTCAGGTCGATGGTCTTGGCGCGATACGGCTCCAGTTCGACGTTGCCGATCGAGGCCGTATGGCCCGAGGCCGCGAAGGCCAGCGACGTCGTGGGCACCAGGAAGTTGGCGCCCGACAACGAGCTGTTGATCGACGGCCGCGCCATGACCTTCGCCGCGCCGAAGCGGAAGACGAGGTCTTCCGTCAGGTCGATGGCGAGGTTCATCGACGGCAGGGTGTCGTCGTATTCATGCGTCCCGTAGACCAGCGTGCCGCCGCCGGTCGAGCTGTAGCCCTCGGCGTAGAGCTTGGTGTTGACATGCCGCACGCCGACGTTGCCGCGCGTCCGGAAGCCCATCAGATCCACATCGAAATCGGCCTGGATATAGTAGGCCGCGTCCTCTTCCTTGACGAAGCGGTTGCCGCCCCGTGAGCTGCCGTTCTCGATCGTGTAGAGGCGGAAGTCGCCGCCCGGAACGCCGGTGTCGCAGTTGCAGTAGATGTTGAACAGATCGGCGATCGCGTCCAGGTCGGGGATGATCCAGGAGGTCGCGGAGCCCGGAGGAACGAGGCCGTCGCCGTAGCCGGTCAGCAGGGTGGAGATGTCGGCGACGGTGACGCCCGGCGGCAGGGCCGGCACGAGGAGTTCGCCATCGCTTCCCAGCCCGCGCCGGAATTCATAGGCGTCGGACTCGTAAGTCTTCCAGTTGCCGCCAAAGAGCAGGGTGAAGCGCTCGTTGAGATCGTACGAGAAGTCCAGTTGGGCCGACTCGAAGGTGTTCTCCACGCCCTGGGGCCGGATGCGGATTTCCGAGCGGGGCGCCGACATCGAGCCCACCGTGGTGCCCAGCGAGACGTCACGCCACTGCCAGGCGGCCGGGTTGGTGACGTCGAAGCCCCAGTTGATCAGGGGCGTATCCGGATTGTCGCGGAAGTCCCACGAGAAGCCCTGGGCGTTCTGGACATCGAGGGTGACGGTGGTCTGCTCGTCGTTGGCGAAGTCGGAGACGGCGCGACCCAGATAGCCCCTCATGCGGAAGCGGTCGGAGAACTCGTGATCCAGCGTCAGGCCGTGCTGGACGTACTCGGTCTTCAGCTGGTCGAAGCGCTGCTCGGAGCGGATGTCGACGTTGTTGAAGCGGCCGTAGACCAGCGCGCCGTTCTCGACCTCGGCCTCCAGCACCGTGATCTGGGGCTGGCCGCCGTTGTCACGGTTGCGGCTGAACGACAGGGCCTCGAGGAAATTCTCCTCCCGGGTGGACTCGAGGTTCGAGTACAGCAGGTCGTAGCTGATCGTCGTGCGGTCGGTGGGCCGGAACTGGGCCGAACCGGTGAAACCGGTCCGCTCCTGCTGGTGCACCAGCCTGCCGTAGCGAGGCAGTCGCGGGATGAAGACGGTCGCCTGGTTGGCGGTCTGGTAGGCCGAGACATTGCCCGGGGTATTGGGCAGACGCGGCAGGCCGGTCGCACAGTTCGCGGCGTTCGCGCCTGTCGTGCCGTTGTTGGAAGGGGTCTGCGGCGCCACGCCCACGGGGCTGCAGAAGCCGCCGTTCTGCTGGGTCGCGCGATCCCAGCGCACCGACGAGAAACCCTCCTCGAACAGGTTGCGCTCGCTGTAGGCGAACGAGGCCAGGAGGCCGAATTTGCCATCCATGAAGGTGTCGCTGATCAGGGCCGCGAAGCGCGGGTCCCAGGTATCGGACAGATCATTGTAGCCGTACTGGGCCGAGGCGGCGGCGCGGAAGCCGTCGTAGTCGAACGGCCGGGTCGTCTGCAGATCGATGGTCGCGCCCAGCGAGCCTTCCTCGATCGAGGCGGCCTGGGTCTTGCGCACCCGGATGTTGTTGAACAGCTCCGAGGCGAAGATGTTGAAGTCGAAGCCGCGCCCCCGGTTGGCGCCGCCCGAGGAGTCGGTGCCGCCGGTGGTGGCCTGGGCCTCCATGCCGTTGATGCGGGTTCGGGTGAAGTCGGCGCTGAGGCCGCGGACCGTCAACGAACGACCTTCACCGGCGTCGCGGTCGATCGAGACGCCCGGAATCCGCTGGATCGATTCCGCCAGGTTCAGATCCGGGAAGTCCGCGATGTCCTCCGCCGAGATGGCGTCGACCATGTCGGTTTCGGAGCGCTTGATGTTGAGGGCGCTGGCGAGGCTGCCGCGGAAGCCGGTGACGACGACCTCGTCGACCTCGTCCGCCTGCGGATCCTGGGGCGGGGTCTGGGCCAGGGCGACCCCGGCTCCCAGCGACAGGGCGACCGCCAGGCCCGAAGCGCCGGCGAACAGAGTGCGACGCAGGGCGCGCGGCCCCGACTGAATGGCTTGCATCATATGCCTCCTCCCAATGGGCATACAGGACGCCGGAGTGACTCCGGTCTATCGATTTTTGCGGTCGGGCCCCGAACAGAAGTCCTTGGGGCCGTCCCGTTTGACACCGGTGTCATCTTCGCGTGGAATGCGCTCTGACACCGGTAGCAATCGAGAGCCTAACCCGATGATCCGCGTCTTCGCAAGGCTGCTTCGACACAAAGCGGCCACAAGCTCCGCCGTAACGGCGCTATGCGTGTCGCTCGGGGCACACCCGGCGATGGCGCATGAGCCGACCCTCGCCTTCCCCGGGGCCGAGGGGGCCGGGCGGCACGCCGCCGGCGGGCGCGGCGGCGCGGTGCTGCGGGTCACCAACCTGGAGGATTCCGGCCCGGGCAGTCTGCGGGCGGCGGTCGAGACGCGGGGTCCGCGCACCATCGTGTTCGATATCGGCGGGACGATCCGCCTGTCCTCGCCCCTGACCATCCGGCGCGGTCAGATCACCCTCGCGGGACAGACGGCGCCAGGCGGCGGCGTCACCCTTCGCGACCACCCCCTGGTCATCGCCGCCGACGACGTGATCATCCGCCACATCCGCTCGCGGCTGGGCGACGAGAGCGGGGTCGAGGCCGACGCCGTCTCGATCGAACGCGGTCGCCGGATCATTCTCGACCATGTTTCGGCGTCCTGGTCGGTGGACGAGACCCTGTCGGTCGGGAGCCGTTACGACCCGCCGGAGCGGGGCGTCTACGATGTGACGGTGCAGTGGTCGATCATCGCCGAGTCCCTGAACGCCTCCGGCCACGGCAAGGGAGAGCACGGCTATGGCTCGCTGGTCCGGGGCGGGCACGGCGCGCGCATGACCTTCCATCACAATCTGTGGGCCGCGCACCGGGCGCGCATGCCCCGGCCGGGCAATTACAACCCGCCGTCGGTCGATCCCGAGGGGCCGCGGTTCGAGTTCCGGTCCAATGTCTTCTACGGCTGGGGCGGGTCGCACGCGGGGTACAACGCCGACACGGAGAGCCTGTCGGCCTACGCCTTCATCGGCAACGCCTATGTTCCGGGTCCGGAGTCGAGCGGGCGATGGGCGTTCGAGGAGTCCAATCCGCTGGCGAGGGCCTGGTTCGAGGGCAATGCGATGGACGGCGCGGTCCCCGAGGATCCGTGGAGCCTCGTCCGGGACAGCGACCGGCCCGGATATCGCCTCCCCGCCCGGCCGGAGTGGGCCGGGGCGGCGGGCGAGACCGCAATGCAGGCCGAGGCCGAGGTGCTGGCGCGGGCCGGCGCCGGACCGGTGCGGGACGCGGTCGACGCCCGGATCGTCGACGATGTCCGCGCTCGCGCCGGCCGCATCATCGACAGCCAGGCGGCGGTCGGCGGATGGCCCGAACTGGCGCAGGGCGAGCCGTGGTTCGACAGCGACGGCGACGGCATGCCGGACGACTGGGAGCGGGCGCAGGGCCTGGATCCGGCCAGCCCCGACGACGGCCCGGCCGATCGCGACGGCGACGGCTGGACCAATCTGGAGGACTGGCTGAACAGCCTCGCCTGACGCGTCAGCGCGCCAGCCAGCCTCCGTCCACCGCGAGCACCGTGCCGTGAACATAGGCCGCGGCGTCCGAGGCGAGGAAGACGGCCGCGCCCTTCAGGTCGGACGGATCGCCCCAGCGGCCGGCGGGGATGCGGGCGAGGATGTCGCGATTACGCGTCTCGTCGGCGCGCAGGGCCTCGGTGTTGTTGGTGGCGAAATAGCCGGGCGCGATGCCGTTGACGTTGATGCCCTTGCTCGCCCATTCGCAGGCCAGTAGCCGGGTCAGGCCGGCGAGACCGCTCTTGGACGCCGTGTAGGACGGCACGCGGATGCCGCCCTGGAAGGACAGCATCGAACAGATATTGATGACCTTGCCGCCACGGCCGCCGGCGACCCAGGTGCGGGCCACGGCCTGGCTGAGGAAGAAGGCGGACTTCAGATTGGTGTCCATCACCGCGTCCCAGTCTTCCTCGCTGAAATCGAGACTGTCGGCGCGGCGGATGATGCCGGCGTTGTTGACGAGGATGTCCACCGGCCCGGCCTCGGCCACCACCCCGGCGATCGGCGCGATGGAGCCGAGATCGGCGGGGATGGCGCGCAGGGTGCGGCCGGCGGCTTCGACCATGGCGGCGGTTTCGGTCGGCTCGGAACGGCCGACCGCGACGATGTCCGCGCCGGCTTCGGCCAGGCCGACGGCGATGGCCTGGCCCAGACCGGTGTTGGCGCCGGTGACGAGGGCCGTGCGGCCGTTGAGGTCGAAGCCGCTCATTTCAGCAGGCCGGTGCGGAGGGCGGTCATGTCGGCGATGTCCAGTATGGCAGGCGGATTGTGCGCAACGGTAACCGGTGTCATAACCTTATGCAAACGGCGGCCGGTGGACCGGCCCATCTCCAGACCTCGAGAAAAATCCATGAAAATCGCCCTCATCATCGAGAACAGCCAGGCCGCCAAGAGCGAGACCGTGCACGCCGCCCTGTCCGCCGTCGCCGAGCCGTTGGGCCATCAGGTCTTCCACTATGGCATGTATACGCCCGACGATAAGGCGTCGCTGACCTATGTCATGAACGGGCTGCTGACGGGGATCCTGATCAACTCGGGCGCGGCCGATTTCGTGGTCACCGGCTGCGGCACCGGCACGGGCTCGATGCTGGCGTGCAACGCCATGCCGGGCGTGTTCTGCGGCCTGGTCATCGACCCCACCGACGCCTTCCTGTTCGGCCAGATCAACGACGGCAACGCCATCGCCATGCCCTACGCCAAGGGCTTCGGCTGGGCGGCGGAGCTGAACCTGCAGGATGTCTATCGCAAGCTGTTCGAGGGCGAACGCGGCCTGGGCTATCCAAAGGAGCGCGCCGAGATCATGCGCAAGAACCGCGGCGTCCTGAAGGACCTCAAGGCCGTCACCTGCCACGGCATGCTGACCGTCCTGAAGACGGTGGATCAGGACCTGCTGAAGGCCGCCGTCGCCGGCGAACGGTTCAGCGAACATTTCTTCGCCAACGCCACGGATGAGGGCATCCGCGACTACATCCAGGGCCTTATCCGGGGCTGACGCCGCCCGGCCCCGCCGTCGCCGTTCGCGGCGCGATGCGCCAGACGGTGTTCGACAGATCGTCGGCGACCAGCAGGATGCGGCGACCCGGGTCGAAGACGACACCGACCGGGCGACCCCGCGCCTTGCCGTCTTCGGTGAGGAAGCCGGTGGCGAAATCGACCATCTCGCCGTTGGGCCGGCCGCCGGCGAAGGGCACCCACGAGACCTTGTAGCCGGACAGGTCCTTGCGGTTCCAGCTGCCGTGCTGGCCTACGAAGGCGCCCTGCGAAAAGGCGCCGCCGAAGCCGCCGTCGGTGGCGAACGACAGGCCGAGCGCCGCGACGTGCGAACCCAGCGCATAGTCCGGCGCGATCGCCGTCGCCACCAGGTCCGGCTTCTGCGGCCGGACCCGCGGGTCGATGTTCCGGCCCCAGTAGCTGTAGGGCCAGCCATAGAAGGCCCCCTCGCGCACCGAGGTCAGATAGTCGGGCACCAGTTGCGGCCCGATCTCGTCGCGTTCGTTGACCACGGCCCAGAGGGCGCTGGTCTGCGGCTCGATGGCCAGGGCGGTGGGATTGCGGATGCCGGTGGCGACGGTCCGGCGCGCGCCGGTCTGGCGGTCGATGGCCCAGACCACCGCCCGCTCCTCCTCGAGGGCCATGCCGCGCTCGCCGACGTTGCTGTTCGAGCCGATGCCGACATAGAGGGTCTGGCCATCGGCGCTGGCGGTCAGGGCCTTGGTCCAGTGGTGGTTGATGCGCGAGGGGAGCTTCGTCACCTCTTCCGGGGCGGCGGTGATGCGGGTCTGGCCCGGCTGGTACGGGAAGCGGACCAGGGCGTCCTGGTTGGCGACGTAGATGTAGCCGTCGACGAAGGCGAGGCCGTAGGGGGCGTCCAGGTTGTCGATGAACACCGTGCGCACCTCGGCGCGGCCGTCCTGATCGGCGTCGCGCAACAGGGTGATGCGGTTGCCGCTGTCGACCTGGGTGTTGCCCTGCTTCTTGATGACGCCAGCGATGACGTCCTTGGGACGCAGGGCCGGGGCGCCGCCGCCGCGACCCTCGGCGACGAGGATGTCGCCATTCGGCAGGACCAGCATCTGGCGGGGAATCTGCAGATCGGTCGCCAGGGCGGTGATGGTGAAGCCGTCCGGGACCGTCGGAAGCTGGTCCCCCCATCCGGTGGGCTCGGCGATCTTGAGGGTCGGGATCAGGGTCTCGCGGATGTCGGGCAGGTCCGGCGCGGCCCCGGTCTGGTCGAGGCTCTGGTCCGATCCGCCGCAGCCGGCCAACAGGGCGGCGAGGGCGACGGCGCCCGTCAGGGAGAAGCGGGTCATGGGGCGACCTCCCGCTCGCGGCTGGAGAAGGCGATCACGCCGGCCGCGAGCGCCAGCAGGGTGCAGAGGAGGGAGAGGATCAGGCCGAAGGCGCCGACCGAGCTCCAGCCGTCCTGGCTGTGCTTCAGGGCGTTAATCAGGCCGAGGACCCACATGACGGCGAGCACGGCGGCATAGACGATGCGCGGGCGGCGCTCCGTTCCGCGCCAGCCCAGCACCAGGGAGATCAGGGCCCAGGCGAGCACCAGACCGCCGAACACCAGGCCGCCGGCGATCAGCCAGGCCGAGAAATTGGTCCACTGGATCTCGGCGGTGCGGAGGTAGGCGATGTCCGAAACCAGTCCGCTGGTGAACAGGGCGATCGGAAAACCCAACAGGATTGCGTGAAGCGGATGCGGCGCACCCGTCGGCAAATATCGCCTGAACGGCATCGAGAAGCCTCCCTGTCCGTGACTCAGCCATAAGGCCAATCCCCTGCGGTCGGATTGGTTTCATGGCGGGACCGGGGGTCGCACCCCGCGGAAGGCCGCTAGCGCCCCGGAGCCGCCGTCGAATCGCGGACCACCAGGAAGGGGTCGACCTCGGGCTGGACCAGGGTCGCGGGATCCAGGCCGTGGCTGCGGGCGGTCAGCTTCTCGGCCGCCATACGGCCCATGTCGCGGATCGGCAGGCGAACGGTGGTCAGGTTCGGCCAGACCCGCGAGGCCATCGGCAGATCGTCGAAGCCGACGATGGACAGGTCCCGCGGCACGTCGAGGCCGGCGTCGCGGGCGGCCTTCATGACGCCGATGGCCATCTCGTCATTGCCGGCGAAGATGGCGGTCGGCGGCTCGGGCATGGACAGCAGGCTCTGCGCCGCCTCGACTCCGGACTCGAAGGTGTAGGCGCCCTGGCGAACATAGCGGTCGTCCAGCTGAAGCCCATGCTCGGCCAGCCCTTCGCGGAACCCCTGCCCCCGCTCGTGCGACGAACGGAAGGTGTCCGGTCCCGAGATGAAGGCCACCCGGCGATGGCCCAGTCCGGCCAGATGGCGCGCCGCGCGGGACGCCCCGCGGCTGTCGTGGGTGACGACCATACAGGCCGGCTCGTCCAGCGAGACGGAGGCGATGCGGACATAGGGGCAGTCCGCCTCCTTGAGGATGGCCACCACCTGGTCGTCCTCGGACACCGACGGCGGCATGACCACGCCGAACAGCTTCTGGCGCACGACGAAGGCGCGGACGTCGGTCAGGAAATTGTCGGCGGCCCGGTTGCACGGATGGACGACCAGTTCGAGGCCCGAGCCGCGCACGGCGTCCAGCACCCCCTGCTGCATGTTGACGACGTAGTTGGGGCTGGGGTTGTCGTAGATCATTCCGACCAGGAACGACCGCCGGAAGGCCAGGCCGCGCGCCTGGGGATCCGGCGTGAAGCCGTGCTCGGCGATCACCGCCTCGACCCGTTTGCGGGTCTCCTCCCTGACGAAGGGGGAGTTGTTGATGACCCGCGAGACGGTCTTCTTCGACACCTCGGCAAGGCGGGCGATGTCGTTGATGGTCGCCGGCTTGCCGCTGGTCCGTCCGGGTTTGTTCACTGAGGGATTCTCTCTGGCCGAACACTGTCCTTAGGACAAAAACCGGGCTTGTGCATTCCCCGGCTCTCGCGCCCGCCGATCAGGTGCCGCGGCGTTGGGCGGGGCGGTCCAGCACGTCGTCGCGCAGGGGAGTCATGAAGCGCAGGTCCCAGTCATCGGGGTTGAACGGCTTGCGGGTCGCCTCCGTGACGGCCGGGTAGCCGCCGACCTCGCGTTCGTGGTCGATGATCTCGCCGCGCCCCTCGGCCACCTCGGCGATCAGCAGCACATCGCGCATGTCGCGGTCCCACGGCCGGGCCCCGACCTGCGACAGCACCGAGACCTGCACCTGTTCGGCCGGGATCGGGGCCAGACCTTCCCACCACACCGGCGGACGGCGCATCTCGATGATCCGGGCTGGCGCGGTGGTGTAGCGGCCGAACATGCGGATCGGCTCGCCGACCTGGTCGACCGCGATATTGTCGTGGCCGTAGTATTCCACGTCGCCCGCCCCGCCGATCATCATGAAGGCGAGGTGGTCGGTCGGCGTGGAGGGACCGGCGCGCAGGACGTTGCCGACCACGGACATCTTGCCGACCTCGAACGGCACGTCGCCCCACTCTTCCGGCGCGAGGTTGTAGTGGATGGCGCGCGGACCCGGATTGTAGATCAGGTTGTTGGCGATGATCCCGTGCACCCCGCCCTTGAACAGCGGGCTGCGCTCATAGTTGTGAGCGTACAGATTGCCGACGATCAGCAAGCCGGTGACATTGTCGTGGATCAGCGAGCCCTTCGAGTGTTCGCCCTTGGAATGGGTCGAATAGGCCAGGCTCTCGCCGTTCAGGTTGTTCGAGAAGGTGATGTTGTGGCTGGTGCCGCGCCGCCATTCCTCGGGCGTCGAACCGGTGAAACGCGGGCCCGAGGCCGACAGGTTCTCGTCCGTGGCCCAGGTCAGGCTGCAGTGGTCGATGATGACGTTGTACGCCCCGACGGTGGCGATGCCGTCCTCGTCCCAGCCGCTCATCCATTCGCCGCCGGCCGAGCCGGGGCGGATGCGGATGTGCTGGACGATCACGTCATGGGCGCTGATGTCCATGCCGCCCCGGATCAGGGTGATCCCCGGGGACGGCGCGGTCTGGCCGGCGATGGTGATGAAGGGGTTGCGCAGGCGCAGGGTCTTCTTGCCGAGATCGATGACGCCGCCGACCTCGAAGACCACGATGCGCGGGCCGTCGGCCTCGATGGCCGCGCGCAGGGATCCGGGACCCTCGCTGTTGAGGTTGGTGACGCGGATGATCTCGCCGCCGCGGCCGCCCGGGGTTTGGGCGGCCCAGCCGAGCGCGCCCGGAAAGGCCGGCAGGGCGGCCTCGGCCGAAGCCGGGGGGGCGGTCTGGGCCACCGCGGCGGCGGGCGCCGTCAACGGCAGGACGAGGGCGGCCGCGACGGCGGCGATACGGGCGAGGGTCATGTTTCCATCCTGTCACAGGGTCGCCTGTGGCCGCGACCTTCATCGGAAGCGCCGCCGCGAGGACGTCGCCGGATTCAAATTGACACCGGTTTCCTTCCTGCGCAATGTCTGCCGTAACAGGGAGGCGGCGTGAGCCACGCACACGACAATTCAAGCGGTTCGCCGATCGCGCGGGCCTTTGTGGACGCACGGCGGAACGGCCGGGCGCTGACCGCCTATCCGGGCGTCGAGCCGGAGTCGCTGGACGTCGCCTATGCGATCCAGGACGAAGCCATCGCGGCCTGGCCGGACCGGATCGCCGGCTGGAAACTGGGTCGGATCAATCCGCCGCATGACGCCCGTTTCGGGGCCGGCCGGCTGGCCGGACCGATCTTCTCGCGCGCCGTCTGGACGGCGGGAACCCTGCCCACCCGCTTCGGCGTGATCGGCGGCGGCTTCGCGGCCGTCGAGGCCGAATATGTGCTGGAGCTCGGCGAGGACGCGCCGGACCGGGCGGGCTGGACCGCCGCGAATGTCGGCGGCCTCGTCTCCCGGGTCTTCACCGGCGTCGAGATCGCCGGCAGCCCCTTTCCCGGCATCAATGATCATGGTCCGGCGGTCACCGCCTCGGATTTCGGCAACAATGCGGGGCTGGTTCTCGGGGCCGAGGTCGCCGGCTGGCGTGGGCGGCTGGCCGACCTGACCTGCACGATGAGCATCGACGGCGTCGTGATCGGTCGGGGCGGGGCGGCCTCGATCCCGGGCGGACCGCTCGATTCCCTCGCCTTCCTGCTCAACCTGCTGCACCGTCGCGGACGGCGGCTGGAGGCCGGGCAACTGGTCTCGACCGGAGCGGCCACCGGCGTGCACGACATCGTCGCCGGCCAGGCGGCCGTCGCCGATTTCGGCGACGACGGCCGCATCGAAGGCCTCGCGGTTCCTGCAACGGGAGAAGCGCCGTGACCCTGACGCGCAGAACACTCGGCCTGGCCGGACTCGGAGGCCTGGCGGCCTGCGCGCCCCGGACGACCGGCGGCGGCCAGACGGTGTTCAAGGCCGTCGACGTCCACCCCGGCGATTTCCCGACCGTGACAGCGGTCAAATGGATGGGCGAGGAACTCGGCCGCCTGACCGACGGCCGCCTCGGCCTCCGCCAGTTCCCGTCCGGCCAGCTCGGGTCGGAGGACGACTCCATCGGCCTGGCCCGGTTCGGCGCCGTGGACATGTGCCGGGTGGCGGTCGCGGCCCTCAACAACGCCTTCCCGGAAACCCGGCTGCTGGCCCTGCCCTATGTCTATCGCGATGTGGCCCATGTCCGCGCCGTCGTCGACGGGCCCATCGGCACCGAGCTGCTGAACGTGTTCGAGCATCGCGGCCTGATCGGCCTGGCCTATTACGACGCCGCCCCTCGCTGCATGTACAACGTCCGCCATCCGGTGGCCGAGCCCGGCCAGATGCGCGGCCTGAAGATGCGGGCGCCGCAGTCCGACATCTTCCTCGACACCATCCGCGCCATGGGGGCCAATCCGACGCCCCTGTCCTTCGGCGGGGTGTTCTCGGCGCTCCAGACCCATCTGATCGACGGCGCCGAGAACAACTGGCCGGCCTATCAGTCGAGCCGGCAGTTCGAGGTCGCCCGGTTCTGGAGCCAGACCGAACATTCGTTCTCGCCCGACGCCCTGCTGATGTCGAAGACCAGCTTCGACGCCCTGACCCCGGCCGACCGGGAACTCGTGCGCGACGTGGCCCGCCGTTCGGTGCAGGTCATGCGGGCCGACTGGGACACGCGCGAAGCCGCGGCCCGGAGCGCCGTCATCGCCGCCGGCGTGCAGGTGTCGGAGGTCGACAAGGCCGCCTTCGCCGCCACGACCCGCCCGGTGCTGGACAAATATCTGACCGAGCCGCGCCTGCGCGCGCTCCACGAACGTATCGCAGCGGTCGCCTGAACGACCGCGCAATCCCCGGCGCTCAGGGAGGGCCCGAATGTCTGAACCCCGACGCGGATCCGTCCGCGCCCTCGATGGTCTGGCCAGTCTCGCCCTCGGGCTGGCGGGGGCGGCCCTCGTGGCCATGGCGCTCATCCAGGCGTGGCAGGTCTTCGCCCGTTATGTGCTGAACGACAGCCCCGGCTGGACCGAACCCCTGGCCCTGCTGCTGAATGGGTCAGGAGGGTGTAGGCCTGAAGCGGCGTCTGGATGGTGTCGACGCCTTCGTTCTCGAACTCGATGACCGTGTCGCCGGCCTGGCGGACAATGATGATGTCATTCCCCGTGCCGCCGTACAGCTCGTTCGGCGCGCCCGCGCCGCCATCGATGATGTCGTTCCCGCCTTGGCCGACAATGACGTCCGAGCCGGGTCCCCCGGTCATCACGTCGTTCCAGGCCGTGCCGATCAGGACGCCGTCACCCGTGAACACCCCGCCCCCGACGCCGTTGACGGTCACCGTCAAGGTGGCGGTGGAGGTGACGCCCTCTCCATCGACGATGGTGTAGGTGAAGCTGTCGGTGACGCTCTGGCCCTGGAGAAGGCCCGCAGTGGCCGCGCTGGCCACAAAGACATAGCTGCCGTCGGCGTTGATGGTGACGGCGCCATAAACGCCGGCCAGTGATTGCCCGACGTTGGCCGGCGCGCCGTTGACCGAGGCGATCGTCAGCGATCCGCCGGTGGCCGACACCAGGTCGTTCGCCAGCAGGCCGGCCTCGGCCGTCACGCTCAGGGTCTGGGTCTCGGCGAGGCTGGCGGCGTCCGCCTCGGCGGCGGTGACAGGATCCAGCACGATCTCCACCGTGACCTCGCCGCTCGTGGTCTGGCCATCCGAGACCACGTAGCGGAACTGCGCCGGGCCGGCGTAGCCGGCCGCAGGCGTGAACACCCAGGCGCCAGTCGCGGGATCGATGGTCACCGAGCCGTTCTGGGCAGAGCCCGGAACCAGAAGATAGGACAGGGCGTCGCCGTCCGGGTCGCTCGCTTCCGGAAGGGTCCCGGTGAGCGGCTGACCCGCCGGGCCGGAGGTCCCGTCGGGCGCATTTCCGGGGTCCGGGGCGTCGTTGACGGGCGACGGCTGTCCCGGGGTCCACGCCAGGATCGCGGCCTCGAGGGCGGCGATCTCTCCGGCCGAGAGCCCCATGTCGGCAGCCTGTTGGAGGTTAAACTGCAGCAACTGGTCAAACGCTTGGAGCGCGGGTCCGCCATTCAGCTTCATGCCGACGCCGAGCCAGAAATAGGCGTCGGCCGCACTGGAGGCGACGCCCTCGCCGCTCAGGTAGCGGCGGCCGAGAGTGTACATGGCGTCGGCGTTACCCAGCTTCGCCGACTGGAGATAGAGCTCCACGGCCATCGCGTCATCGACCGGACCGCCAAATCCATTGTCGTGCAGGATCGCCAGCCGATAGAGGGCCACGGCGTTGTCCGGCAGGGTCTCGTAGATCGCCCGCGCCTCGGCATAGTCGCGATCGACGCCCTCGCCGGTGGCGTACATGTCCGCCAGCACCAGGGCGGCCTCGGGCACATGCCGCGCCATCTCGAGGTAATGGGCGGCCAAGGCCGTATCCATCGGCACGTTCTGTCCATAGCGCAGCCAGGTCCCGTAGAAGCTCGCCGCGCCGTCATCGCCGGTGTCGGCCAGCAGGATCACACTGCGGACGAAGCCCTGGAAGTCGCCCGCGATAAGCAGATCGACCGCCTGGCCGTACGTCAGACGAACCGGCTCCTGTCCGGGCGGCAGGACCGTCAGGGTCACAATCTTGGGCGTGCTGTCCGCCTGCCCGTCGCTGACATAGTAGGAGAAGGCCGCCTCACCCGAGAACCCCGCCGCCGGCGTGAAGACGTAGCGGCCGTTATCAGGGTCGATCGACACCGTGCCGTTGGTCGCGGAGCCGTCGACCAGGTGATAGCTCAGCCGCTCGTACGGATCGGCGTCGGTCCCGATCCGCAGCGCATAGCTGAACGGCGCGTCGGCGGCGATCTCCATCGCCTCGGCCTGAACGCTGGCGGTCGGGACGTCATTGACGCCGCCGATGAAGAACCAGGCGGTGCGGACGGCCGAGGTGTGGACGCCGTCGCTCACCGTATAGCGAAAGGTCGCTGGACCGGCGAAGCCTGTGGGACCGAAATAGTCCGCATTCGGCGTAAAGACGAAGGCGCCGGTGGCGGGATCCAGAGTCACCGTCCCGTTAGTCGCGGAACCGGGCACGAGGGTGAAGGTGGCGTTGTCCAGATCCACGATTCCGTCGCCCGCGAGCGTGCCGGCGACCACCTCGTCCTCCAGCCCGCGGAAGATCTCCCTGTTGGCGTCGTTATTGCCGGGGCCGACCGGCGTGGCCGGGGTCTGGGTGCGGACCGTGATGTTGGCGATGTCGAGGAATCCCGTCGGATGCTCGTCCTGCTCGTCATTGATGACGACGAGATGCAGGGTGGCGTCCGTCCGGTTCAGGGTCTCGGTGAGGCTGTAAGGCTGGTAGCGGTCGGCCCAATCGCCCTGCTGGACATGGTTCTCGCCAGCATAGGTCCAGTCCGCCGGATCATCACTGAGGCTGACGGTGATCGTGACCCATTCGCCTTCGATCAGCTGCTCGTGCAGGTCGTTGCCGGTGTTGGCCCAGTTGTTGGCGACCAGGTTCACGTAGTAATTCTTGAAAATCCCCTCTTCCGGCACATAGCGGCACAGCCAGACCACCAGCTTGCCGCCGTTCGCCTCATAGTCCGTGGCCCGGATGGTGATCTCGAACTCGGCGTCGGAGAGGTTCAGCGCGCCGGGCGAACCGACGGCCGGGATCGAGAGGTGGGCGACCAGACGCAGGGCGCCAATTCCGTCGATGTGGTTGGGATCCAGCCAGCCCGGCGCGTTCAACCGGGTGAAGGATTCGTGCTGGCCGCCTTCCTCGTGCACGACTGAGGGCGTCATCCAGGTCATCCACGGCCCCATGCCCTGGTCGAAATCGAACGAATAGACATAGGGCGGCGGTGCATCCGCCGGCTGATCGGACAGGTCGGCTGCCAGCGGCTCGTCCCGGGCGGGTCCGGTTTCCTCAGGGCCAAAGGGCGACAGTGTTTGACGGGACTCCATGTCCCCCAGGGTCATCCGCATGTTCACGCTCCTCACTCCCAAAGCGCCGGCGACGCCGGCCCCTTCTCACTGACGCCCCGGGAGGCCGGGGCCGGGCCCTTCGCCACAGGCCGCCCAGGGTGGCGCGGCATTGTGGCGATGAACTGGCGGCAGGCCGCCCGGGCAGGTGCGCCGGTCACCGACCGGAGCGCCTGCGCCTATGCCCAGGGATCGAGCTGGTCGCGGAAGGGTCCGAACCAGTCCTGCCACAGGTCGATCCCGTCGGTGTGGTCCGGACGAAGGTCAGAGGCC
>Ga0164290_1001076_pt1 | contig 55238 bp, 60 predicted proteins | sample Micstemetagenome_FD_108782 | JGI IMG/M metagenome (GOLD analysis project Ga0164290, IMG submission 108782) | Contaminated culture microbial community from soil near Moab, Utah, USA - Microcoleus steenstrupii SON62 (Illumina Assembly) | ecosystem: Environmental > Terrestrial > Soil > Soil crust...
CCTGCCGGCCATCTCCCCCACAAGGGGGGAGATTGGACGGCCGCTATGATTTCGCCAACCTGCAGCCTTGGCGATTGGCGAAAGTCGCGATGACAGCCAATCTCCCCCCTTGTGGGGGAGATGGCCGGCAGGACAGAGGGGGGCGCCTCGCGCCAACCGATTCCAGCCGTCTGCAACGCGCTTTAGAGCATTTTTACGAGCGCCCTTCTCAAATATGGATCGCCTTGAAGAAGGTCGCCAGCGCCGCCTCGCGCACGGCCTCCGACATGGTCGGGTGCGCGTGCGTGGTGCGCGCCAGATCTTCCGACGAGCCACCGAACTCCATCAGCACGGTCGCCTCGTGGATCATCTCGCCGGCGCCAAAACCGACAATGTGCACGCCGAGCACGCGGTCGGTCTCCTTGTCGGCGATGATCTTCACCAGGCCGTCCGTGTGCAGCATGGCGCGGGCGCGGCCATTGGCCGAGAACGGGAACTTTCCGACCTTGTAGGCGATACTGGCCTTCTTCAGCTCCTCCTCGGTCCTGCCGACCGAAGCCACTTCCGGGCTGGTGTAGACCACGCTCGGGATCGCGTCGTAATTCACGTGACCGGCCTGACCGGCAAGGATTTCGGCGACCGCGATGCCCTCATCCTCGGCCTTGTGCGCCAGCATCGGCCCGGCGATCACGTCGCCGATCGCATAAATGCCCGGCACGTTGGTCTGGTAATGGCCATCGACCTTGACGCGGCCGCGCTCATCGAGCGCCACGCCGGCCTCGGCGAGGCCCAGACCTTCCGTATAAGGCTTGCGGCCGGTGGCGATCAGCACGATGTCGGCATCGAGCGTTTCGGCGGCTCCGCCCTTCACCGGCTCGAAGGTGACCTTCGCGCCTTTGCCGCTCTTCTCCACCCCGGTGACCTTGGCACCGAGCTTGAACTCCATGCCCTGTTTGGCCAGCAGGCGCTGGAACTGCTTTGTCACCTCGCCATCCATGCCGCCGAGAATGGTATCGAGATATTCGACCACCGTGACCTTGGCGCCGAGCCGCGCCCAGACCGAACCGAGCTCGAGCCCGATCACACCGCCGCCGACCACGACCAGCGAGCCGGGCACCTTCTGGAATTCGAGCGCGCCGGTCGAGGACACGATCACCTTCTCGTCGATCTCGACCTTGACCCCGGGAATGCCGGCAACATCCGAGCCGGTGGCGATCACGATCGACTTCGCTTCCACCTCCTCAACCTTGCCGTCCTCGCCGGTGACGGCGACCTTGCCCACCGCCACGACCTTGCCGGTGCCGATAAAACTGTCGATCTTGTGCTTCTTGAACAGGAAGGCGACGCCGTTGACGTTCGACGCCACCGTGGCGTCCTTGTGCGCCAGCATCTGCTTGAGGTTGAGCTTCGGCTTGCCGACCTCGACACCGAGCGTCGCGAAGGAATGGCCGGCCTCGGCGAAGATCTCGGAGGCGTGCAGCATCGCCTTGGACGGGATGCAGCCGATGTTCAGACAGGTGCCGCCGAAGGTCGACCGCTTCTCCACCACCGCCGTCTTCAATCCAAGCTGTGCCGCCTTGATGGCGCAGACATAACCGCCCGGGCCGGTTCCGATCACAACGACGTCGTAAGCCATTTCCTGGGAGCTCCTGTGCCCGTGCCGTATCTATGGGCTCGCCGCGCGTTCCGCCACGGCTCGAGCCGGCTATTCCTGGCAACCCTTCAATGCAAAAACGTCGAAGGGCAGCTGCGTGAATCCGCCCTCGCCATAGGCCGAGGAGTGGCGCAGCGACGGACCGAGATCGGCGAAGATCAAGGTTTCCGGCGCTGCCTGGCCCTCGGCCGGCAGCAGCGCGACATTGCCTCGGCTGTCGGACGTGTAGATGACGCCCTGCCAGACCGTGCATCGGGCGAGCTCCTCGCCGGTCACGTCGCCTTCGGGGCATTTGTGCATCAGCATGCCGGCCGGCCGCTCGGGCGCTTGCGTCCACATCACGATGCCGTCGAGCACGATCTCATTGTCGAGCAGCATGCGGAAGGAATTGGTGACCAGTGCGTTGGCCCCGCTCGGGGTGAAATCCACCTCGGCGCCGCTCAGCACCTCGCCATAGACCGCCAGCTCGATCGGGCATGCCGCATATGCCGGCAAGGCCGGCGTCGCCATGAGCGCTGCGGCAAGGACGCGGGCCGTCGTCATTGCGCCCCGCCAAGCGCCTTCTCGACGTCGCTCGGCAGCGAATACGGGGCGAACGATCCCAGCCAGTTCATCCATTTGGTATCACCGACACAGCCGGTGATCGCGTCCTGCCGCTCCGTGATCTGTTCCATCAGCGCTGCCGCGCGCGCGGGGCCAACCAGCGAACCCACCGTTTCGGCATCGAAACCGGCATTTGCGATCGAGGTTTCGGCCTTGTCCACCACCGACTCCCAGTCGGCGTAGGTTTGCGGGAACAATTCGACATGGATGAGTGCGGTGCAGTTGAGCGCGAATTTCTGCTGCGGGATGTATTCGGCAAAGATTCCGCGCAACGCCGCCAGCCGCGGATCTTCCGGGGCATCCGGCACCACCACCTTGATGCCGACGCGATCCAGCACGCCGGTGTGATAGGAGGGCCAGTCGTTTGGACGGGTTACTTCGAGGCGGGCCGTGGCGACCGCGCCGGTGCAGTCATATCGTGCGGCACCCGTATCGCTTGCTGCGAGCCGTGCCTGCAAGTCGCGAACGCTGTCGGCATCCAGACCGGCCGCCTGCAGCGATGCGATGAGGATGGCTGCACCCTTGTCCCAATCCGCCGGGTCCGACGCGCAGGCGGTCCAGAACTGACGGACCTCCACCACAGCGTCCACATAGGCGGACATCACCGTGCCGAGCTCGGCCGTCTTGATCGCCGGCGGCTGATGCTGCGCTGAGGCAATGGCCGACCCGGCAAGCAGGACACCGGCGGCAAGAACCGGAACTGGAGACCGGGCGCGTGGTCCGGCCGGAAATGCGTGGCGTGTCTTCTCCATCAGAGCAGCAACCTCTCGGCCATGAGCACCCTGGAGCAAGCCCCGTTTATTCCTCGCTCCGGTGTTCGGCTTACAGATCCAGGACCAGACGCTCGGGGTCTTCGAGGCTTTCCTTGACGCGGACGAGGAAGGTCACGGCTTCCTTGCCGTCGACGATGCGGTGGTCGTAGCTCAGCGCCAGGTACATCATCGGCCTGACCACGACCTGACCGCCGACCACGACCGGACGCTCCTGGATCTTGTGCATGCCGAGAATTCCCGACTGCGGCGCGTTGAGGATCGGCGTCGACATCAGCGAACCGTAGACGCCGCCATTCGAAATCGTGAACGTACCGCCTTGCATATCGGCAACGCTGAGCTTGCCGTCACGCGCGGCAATGCCGAGGCGGCCGATTTCCTTCTCGATCTCGGCGATCGACATCGCGTCGGCGTTGCGCACCACCGGCACGACCAGGCCTTTGTCGGTGCCGACCGCGACGCCGATATGGGCGTAGTTCTTGTAGATGATGTCGGTGCCGTCGATCTCGGCATTCACCGCCGGGATCTCCTTCAGCGCATGCGTCACGGCCTTGGTGAAGAAACCCATGAAGCCGAGCTTCACGCCATGCTTCTTCTCGAACACGTCCTTGTATTTGGTGCGCAGGTCCATGACGGCCTTCATGTCCACCTCGTTGAACGTGGTGAGCATGGCCGCGCTGTTCTGCGCATCCTTGAGCCGCCGCGCGATCGTCTGGCGCAGCTTGGTCATGCGCACGCGCTCCTCGCGCGTTTCGTCGTCCGGCGCCGATGGCGCGCGGGCGACCGCCGGAGCGGCGGCGGGCTGCGGTGTCGCAGCCGGCGCCGACACACCCTTCGCGATGGCCTCGAGCACGTCGCCCTTCAGCACCTGGCCGCGCTTGCCCGAGCCGGCGACCTGGTCGACCGCGACATTGCTTTCGGCGAGCAGTTTTGCGGCCGATGGCGAGGGCGGCATCTTGCGCTCGGTCACCGGCCCGGCGTCGCCGGCGGTGTCGGCGGTCTTCTTCGCCGCTTCCTTCACCGTATCGGCGCCCGAGGCGCCGGCCGCCTGCGCTATCGCCTCAGGCTTGGTCTCGGTCTTTGCCGCGGGCTTTGCCGCGCCATTGCCCTCCGCGATCGTTCCGAGCAGGGCGCCGACATTCACCGTGTCGCCTTCCTTGACCGCGATCTCGGCGAGCGTGCCGGCAGCCGGTGCCGGCACCTCGACCGTCACCTTGTCGGTCTCCAGCTCCACCAGCGGCTCGTCGGCGGCAATCGCTTCGCCCGCCTTCTTGAACCACTTGCCGATCGTTGCTTCCGTGACCGACTCGCCCAGCGTTGGAACGCGAATTTCGGTAGCCATTGTCCTGGTCCTGCCTTTGCGTTTTGCCCTGCGGGTCAGGCCCGCATGATGATGGAGGGTATTTGAGCGACGACGTAGGCGAAGCCGAGCCCCGCCCGAACCACCGGATCATTGTCGCCGAGCGCCCTGGCCGCCGCTTCGTCGGCGACCTCGACCACGGCCATGCCGTAGGCACCGGCCGGATCGAAGACCGGGCCGACGACGATCGCGACCCGGTCCTGCGCCTTGGCCTGCCAGTAGGCGGCATGCTGCTGCATCGCTGCGTTCTCTTCGTTCGTGGCGTCGAACGGAAAACTAGGGCGCGGCGGCTGCAGTTTCAGGTGGAAGAACGCCATCGCTGGTTTGACCTATTCGCCGAGCGCGTCCTCAAGGAAGCTCGCCAGCTGCTCGAGATGCTTCGACATCAGGCCGGTGGCCGGCGATGCGGAAGCCGGCCGGCCGGTGTAGCGCACCCGCTGATGCTTGGCGTCGATATGGGCGAGCACCCATTCCAGATACGGATCGATGAAGGACCAGGCGCCCATGTTCTTCGGCTCTTCCTGACACCAGACCATCTCCGCATTGCGGAAGCGCGACAGCTCGGTGATGAGCGCCTTCGCCGGGAACGGATAGAGTTGCTCGACGCGCAGCAGGTAGATGTCGTTGATGCCGCGCTTCTCGCGCTCCTCGTAGAGGTCGTAGTAGACCTTGCCCGAGCACATCACGACCCGCCGGATCCTGGAATCCTTCACCAGCTTGATCGGCTGGTCGGCGAGCAGTTGCGCGTCGTCCCAGAGCAGGCGGTGGAACGAGCTCTCGCCGGATATCTCGGCCAGCGTCGACACGGCGCGCTTGTGGCGCAGCAGCGACTTCGGCGTCATCAGGATCAGCGGCTTCCTGAAATCGCGCTTCAGCTGCCGGCGCAGGATATGGAAATAGTTTGCCGGCGTGCTGCAGTTGGCGACCTGCATGTTGTCTTCGGCGCAGAGCTGCAGGAAACGCTCCAGCCGCGCCGACGAATGCTCCGGCCCCTGCCCTTCATAACCGTGCGGCAAAAGGCAGACGAGGCCGGACATGCGCAGCCATTTGCGCTCGCCCGAGGAGATGAACTGGTCGAAGACGACCTGCGCGCCATTGGCGAAATCGCCGAACTGCGCTTCCCACAAGGTCAGCGCATTCGGCTCGGCCAGCGAGTAGCCGTATTCGAAGCCCAGCACCGCCTCTTCCGACAGCATCGAGTTGATCACCTCATAGCCGGCCTGCGCCGGGGAGAGGTTGTTGAGCGGGATGTAGCGGGTCTCGTCGCGCTGGTCGTAGAGTACCGAATGGCGCTGCGAGAAGGTGCCGCGCTCGGAATCCTGGCCGGAGAGGCGGATCGGGTTGCCGTCCATCAGGATGGAGCCGAAGGCGAGCGCCTCCGCCGTCGACCAGTCGATGCCTTCGCCCGACTCGATCATGCCGCGCCGCGTCTCGAGGAAGCGGCCGATCGTCTTGTGCACCTCGAAATCCTTGGGGACCTCGGTGAGCTTCCTGCCGATCTCCTTCAGCGTCTTCACCGGCACCGCTGTCTTGCCGCGCCGCTGCTCGTCCTGGTTGTCGGCAGTGCGCAGGCCGGACCAGGCGCCGTCCAGCCAGTCGGCCTTGTTCGGCCGATAAGCCTGGCCGACCTCGAACTCGGTTTCGAGATGGGCGCGCCAGTCGCCCTTCATCTTGTCGAAGTCGCCCTGGTTGAGCAGGCCCTCGCCGATCAGCTTCTCGCCATAGATCGAGCCCGTCGATTTGTGGCTGCGGATGCTGCGGTACATCAGCGGCTGCGTGAACGCCGGCTCGTCGCCTTCATTGTGACCGAAGCGGCGATAACAGAACATGTCGATCACCACCGGCTTGAAGAACTTCATCCGGAATTCGATGGCGATCTTGGCGGCGTAGACGACCGCTTCCGGGTCGTCGCCGTTCACGTGGAAGATCGGCGCCTCGATCATCTTGGCCACGTCCGACGGATAGGGCGAGGAGCGCGAGAAGCGCGGATTGGTGGTGAAGCCGATCTGGTTGTTGATGATCACATGCAGCGTGCCGGCGACACGGTGGCCGCGCAGCGCCGAGAGGCCGAGTATCTCGGCGACGACGCCCTGGCCCGCAAAGGCCGCGTCGCCGTGCAGCAAGAGCGGCAGCACTTTCGCGCGTTCCTCCAGCGGCACGATCTCCTCCAGCCTGCGGCCGAAGAGATGGTCCTGCTTGGCGCGCGCCTTGCCGAGCACGACCGGGTCGACGATCTCGAGATGCGAGGGGTTGGCCGTCAGCGAAAGGTGCACCTTGTTGCCGTCGAACTCGCGGTCCGAAGAGGCGCCGAGATGGTACTTCACATCGCCCGAGCCCTCGACGTCGTCGGGAGCCGCCGAGCCGCCCTTGAACTCGTGGAAGATGGCCCGGTGCGGCTTGTGCATCACCTGCGACAGCACGTTGAGGCGGCCGCGATGCGCCATGCCGAGCACGATTTCCTTCATGCCGAGCTGGCCGCCGCGCTTGATGATCTGCTCCAGCGCCGGGATCAGCGATTCGCCGCCGTCGAGCCCGAAACGCTTGGTGCCCTTGTATTTGACATCGATGAACTGCTCGAAACCCTCCGCCTCGACCAGCTTCTGCAGGATCGCCTTCTTGCCGTTGGGCGTGAACTCGATGCCCTTGTCCGGTCCCTCGATGCGTTCCTGGATCCACGCCTTCTCGGTCGGGTCGGAGATGTGCATGAACTCGACGCCGATGGTCGAGCAATAGGTGCGCTTCAGGATGTCGACCATCTGGCGCACGGTCGCCGATTCCATGCCCAGCACACCGTCGATGAAGATCGGACGGTCGAGATCGGCTTCCTTGAAGCCGTAATTCTCGGGCGACAGCTCGTGATAATCCTCGAGCGGCTTGGCGATGCCGAGCGGATCGAGATTGGCGTGCAGATGGCCGCGCATGCGGAAGGCGCGGATCATCATGATGGCGCGGACGGAATCGCGGGTCGCCCGATGCACATCGGCCTCGGCGATCGCAGCACCGTTGGCGGCGGCCTTGTCCTTGATCTTCTTCTCGACCGCCTTCTCGACCAGGCCCCAATTGCCGTCGAGCGCCGACACCAGCTCGCCGTTCGCCTGCAGCGGCCAGCTCGGTTTCGTCCACGAGGCGCCGCGCGCATTCTTCCTGACGTCGTTTCCGTCATCCTTGAGCGCGTCGAAGAAAGCGCGCCATTCCTCGCTCACCGAGGACGGGTCGTCCTGATAGGCTGCCTGCAGCTCCTCGATGTAATCGGCGTTGCCGCCATAGAGGAAGGACGTGACCGAGAACTGGTCGTTCGCCAGGTCGTGTCTAGCCATTTGTCATGTCGGAGCCCGCCGCTCCGTCTCCTTTGTAGGGTGAATGGTGAATAGTGAATGGTGAATGGCCATGCCCTCGCGCATCGCCTTCCTTCCATTCACCATTCACAATTCACCATTCACCTATCCCTTGATCGCCTCGACCAGGGTCGTCCCGAGCCGCGCCGGTGAGGGCGAAACCCGGATGCCCGCGGCCTCCATCGCCGCGATCTTGTCTTCGGCGCCACCCTTGCCGCCGGATATCACCGCGCCGGCATGGCCCATCGTCCGCCCCGGAGGAGCCGTGCGGCCGGCGATGAAGCCGGCCATGGGTTTCTTGCGGCCGCGCTTGGCCTCGTCGCGCAGGAACTGCGCTGCGTCCTCTTCCGCCGCGCCGCCGATCTCGCCGATCATGATGATCGACTTGGTCTCGTCGTCGGCGAGGAACATCTCCAGGATGTCGATGAACTCGGTGCCCTTGACCGGATCGCCGCCGATGCCAACGGCGGTCGTCTGGCCGAGGCCGACATTGGTGGTCTGGAACACTGCCTCATAGGTAAGCGTTCCCGAGCGCGAAACAACGCCCACCGAGCCCTTGCGGAAGATGTTGCCGGGCATGATGCCGATCTTGCATTCGTTCGGCGTCAGCACGCCCGGGCAGTTGGGCCCGAGCAGCCGCGACTTCGACCTGTCGAGCTTGCCCTTGACCTTCACCATGTCCATCACCGGAATGCCTTCGGTGATGCAGACGATCAGCGGCATCTCGGCCTCGATCGCCTCGATGATGGCCGCTGCGGCCCCTGCCGGCGGCACGTAGATGACCGAGGCGTTGGCGCCGGTCTTTTCCTTGCCTTCGGCAACACTCGCAAAGATCGGCAGCTTCTCGCCGTTCTTGCCTTCCCAGGTCTGGCCGCCCTTCTTCGGGTGCGTGCCGCCGACCATCTTGGTGTGATGATAGGCGAGGGCCTGCTCGGTGTGGAACGTGCCGGCATCGCCGGTCAGCCCCTGCACCAGGATCTTGGTGTTCTTGTCGACGAGAATGGACATTAAGCGACGAGGCCCCGAACGATCAGTTTTCTAGGAAAGGATTGACGGCCCGGATCGAGCCGTAGACCTGATTATGATTGAGGTCCTCGGTATAGAAGACCGGCGCGCCGAGGCGTTCGGCGGCTGCAAGCAAGGCAGCGTCATAGTACGGAATTTGGTAGCGGCGCGCGACGTCGAGCCCCGCCCGGACGTAAGCCTCGTCGACAAGGACCAGGGGACAAGCTCCGAGCAATACGAGCCATTGGTCCAATGAGGCGTCCGAAAGCAACGTTTTCCTCCGTGCGACGGCGACGAATTCCGCCAAGGTCTGGCCCGACACGCCGAAGAGCGTGTCGAGAACCAGTCTCCTTGCGACAGGGGCACGGAGGGGGTCACGATTCCTCTCCGAAGCCGCGTAGATCAGGACGTTCGTGTCGAGAAAGCAGTCGATCCTCTCGCTCGCCATAGGCGTCTCTTCGATTCCATTGATAAGGAGCTTCGCCGACTGCACGCTTTTCCGCTTCGTCCATCAGCCGGCGCATGCCTTCCTTCGCCCAAGCGATCCTGTCCTCTTGCTCGACCTCAGCGGTCAGCAGCGAGCGGATCATCGCGTTGAGCGACGTTTTGCGTCGTTCGGCGAGCCCGCGCGCCTTTTCCAGCAATGTCTCGTCCATGGCTAACGTCACGTTCTTCATTGGGAAGCCTCCACATAATCACACATACCAGATATGTGTAATTATGTGTCACCGCACAAGACTGCGCCCTACCCCTTCACCGCCGCAACGATCTTCTTGGCCGCGTCGTCGAGATCGTCGGCCGGAACGACGTTGAGCCCGCTCTCCTTCAGGATCTCCTTGCCGAGCTCGACATTGGTGCCTTCGAGCCGCACGACCAGCGGCACCTTGAGGCCGACTTCCTTGACCGCGGCGATCACGCCCTCGGCTATGACGTCGCACTTCATGATGCCGCCGAAGATGTTGACCAGGATGCCCTTCACCGCCGGATCGGCGGTGATGATCTTGAAGGCGGCCGTGACCTTTTCCTTCGATGCGCCGCCGCCGACGTCGAGGAAGTTAGCCGGCTCAGCGCCGTAAAGCTTGATGATGTCCATGGTCGCCATGGCGAGCCCGGCGCCGTTCACCATGCAGCCGATATTGCCGTCGAGCGCAACATAGGCGAGGTCGTATTTGGACGCCTCGATCTCCTTCTCGTCCTCCTCGGTCTTGTCGCGCAGCTCCAGGATTTCCGGGTGGCGGAAGAGCGCGTTGTTGTCGAAGGAAACCTTGGCGTCGAGCAGCCTCAGATGCCCGTCCTTCATGACGATGAAGGGATTCACCTCGAGCAGGCTCATGTCCTTCTCGACGAAGGCTTTGTAGAGCGTAGGCAGGATGAACTCGGCGTCCTTGGCGGCGGCGCCGTCGAGCTTCAGCGCCGCGTTGAGCTTCTTCACATCCGCAGCGGTCACGCCCGTCGCCGGGTCGATCGCAACCGTAATGATCTTCTCGGGCGTGTCGTGCGCCACCGCCTCGATGTCCATGCCGCCTTCGGTCGAGACGACGAAGGCGATGCGGCCGACCGAGCGGTCGACCAGCAGCGACAGATAGAGCTCGCGCGCTATGTCGGCGCCGTCCTCGATATAGAGGCGGTTGACCTGCTTGCCGGCCGGCCCGGTCTGCTTGGTGACCAGTGTGTTGCCGAGCATTTCCTTGACGTTGGCGACGACGTCCTCGACGGACCGCGCCAGCCGTACGCCGCCCTTGGCGTCGGGGCCGAGTTCCTTGAAGCGGCCCTTGCCGCGGCCGCCGGCATGGATCTGGCTCTTCACCACGTAGAGCGGGCCGGGCAGCGACGTCGCCGCCTTTTGCGCATCGGCGGCGTTCAGCACCGCGACGCCCTCGGCGACCGGCAAGCCATATCCCTTGAGCAATTGCTTGCCCTGGTATTCGTGAATGTTCATGGCGGCCTCTTGCTATTTCTTGGCGAGGTTCGGCGCGATCTTGATGCAGGCTTCGCAAAGCGCGCCGACCGCAGCGACCGATTTCTCGAACATCTTCTGCTCGGCCTTGTTGAAATCGATCTCGATGATGCGCTCGACGCCGCCCGCGCCGATCACCACCGGCACGCCGACATACATGTTCTTAACGCCGTACTGGCCGGACAGGTGCGCTGCGCAGGGCAGCACGCGCTTCTTGTCCTTGAGGTAGGATTCCGCCATGGCGATCGCGGACGATGCAGGCGCGTAATAGGCCGAGCCGGTCTTGAGCAGGCCGACGATCTCGCCGCCGCCCTTGCGGGTGCGCTCGACGATGGCGTCGAGCCGGTCCTTGCTGGTCCAGCCCATCTTGATCAGATCGGGCAGCGGAATGCCGGCGACCGCCGAATAGCGCACCAGCGGCACCATGTCGTCGCCATGGCCGCCGAGCGTCATGGCGCTGACGTCCTCGACCGACACCTTGAACTCCTCGGACAGGAAGTAGCGGAAGCGGGCCGAGTCGAGCACGCCGGCCATGCCGACCACGTGGCTCTTCGGCAGGCCGGAAAACTTCTGCAGCGCCCAGACCATGGCGTCGAGCGGGTTGGTGATGCAGATGACGAAGGCGCCCGGCGCGTATTTCTTGATGCCGGCGCCCACCTGCTCCATCACCTTCAGATTGATGCCGAGCAGGTCGTCGCGGCTCATGCCGGGCTTGCGCGGCACGCCGGCGGTCACGATGCAGACATCGGCCCCTTCGATGGCCGAATAGTCGTTGACGCCGAGATAGCGCGCATCGAAGCCGTCGACCGTGGAGGATTGGGCGATGTCGAGGCCTTTGCCCTGCGGGATGCCTTCGGCGATGTCGAACATGACGACGTCGCCCAGTTCCTTGAGGCCGACCATGTGGGCCAGCGTACCGCCGATCATGCCTGAGCCGATGAGGGCGATCTTGTTGCGTGCCATGGTTTGGAAATTCCCTTAAAACGTGCCGCCGCGCAGGCGGCCTGAGGCGGGTTGAAAGGAGCAAGGCGCCGAATTTCGACGCCCGCCTTAGACGCGAACCTACAAATTTTCAATCGATTCTTTGGCCATCAACGATTTCAATCGTTTATAATGTTGTGGACTTACGTAAACGTAAGAAAATCCTGGCCTACGAACATAGAGGAGACGCAAATCGGACGGGGTCCCGCACTTGATTAGATGGTGAAGCTTGGCCAGAGCTTGAGCCGCTGTTTCGCCGCCCTGTGCGATGGATTGGCCGACAGCAACCTTCCAGTCCTGGAAGGAACTCGGCAGCTTGTCTCGCTATTCCGCCGCTGCTGTTCGCGCAGCCCGCCGTCTTTCCTCCCAGGCATCCAGCCAGTCACGGCTGCGCATCTCGTTGAGGCGCGAGGCGGTGCGGGCGAACTCGAACGCCTCTTGCCCGCGATCGGCGGTGTAGAGGTCGTCCGGCTCGGCCGCCGCGCTGACCACCAGCCGCGTCTTGTGGTCATAGAGCGTGTCGATGAGCAGGATGAAGCGCTTCACCTCGTTGCGATGCGTCGCGTCGAGCACCGGGATATGCTCGATGAACAGCGTGTCGAAATGGCCGGCAATCGCCAGATAGTCACGTGCGCCGAGCGGCTTCTGGCAGAGATCGGCAAAGGCGAAGCGTGCCGCGGTTGCTGCAGCCAGGGGAACGGCCACCTGGCGCCCTTTGACCGAAAGCTCGGTCGGCGAGGCGGGCGCGCCGCGCGTCATCGCTTTCCAGGCTTCGCCGATCTGGTTTGCGGCTTTTGCGTTGTCGGGCGTCAGATAGACCGGCATGCCGCGCAGCCGGTCCTGCCGATAATCCTTTTGCGCTTCGAGCGTCAGCACCTCGGTGTGCCGCCTCAATATGGTGATGAACGGCAGGAAAAGCTGGCGGTTGAGCCCGTCGCGATAAAGCTCCTCCGGCAAGGCGTTCGACGTCGCCACCAGCACCACGCCTTCAGCAAAAAGCGCTGAGAACAGGCGTGACAGGATCATCGCGTCGGCGATGTCGGTGACCGAGAACTCGTCGAAGCAAAGCACCCAGGATTGTTCTGCGATGCCGCGCGCGACCGGCGGAATCGGGTCGTCCTCTCGCGCCGTGCCAGCCTTGCGCGCCTCGCGGTGACGCTGGATGCGGTCCTGCACGTCGGCCATGAAGTCGTTGAAATGCACGCGGCGCTTGCGCTTCACCGGCACCAGCTCGAAGAACAGGTCCATGAGCATGGTCTTGCCGCAGCCGACCCCGCCATGCACGTAAAGCCCGCGCGGCGCCTCGTTGCTCTTGCGTTTGGAACCGAACAGCCAGCCGAGCGCGCTAGACTTCGCCGCCAGCCGGCTTGAAGCAATCTCGCCGATCAGCCGGTCGAGCGCCTTGGCGACCGCGACCTGCGCGGGATCGCGCTCGAGCGCGCCGGTTGCGACCAGATGATCGTAACGCTGCACGACGGAAGGATGCGTCTGGATACCGTCGCGCACATGCATTGGCGGGCCGTGGAAGGTGGTGGGGCGGCCGAGCCTAGCGGCTCAGCGAAACCGGGATACCACTTTCGGTCTGGCCGTCAAAGCGTTCCGCGCTCGATGAATAGAGGCGGGCGAGCGCTGCGCCGCTTTCGTCATAGAGCGTCAGTTGCTTGCCGGCGACGTTCCACGACTTGATGCCGTCGAGCGGTGCCGGGCAGCGCAGCGGGCCGGCGCGGAAGCCGGCGCCGAACTTGGTCTGCGGCGTCGCCACCTTGCAGCTCTGGCCGGACACCTGGGCCGTCCACACCCCTGCCACGCTGCCGGCCGTCAGATCCGGCGCGGTCGCGGGCGGCGCCACGGCGGCGGTGGCCGTCGGCGAGGTTCCGGGAGGCGCGTTCGGGTCGGTTCCGGGCGGCGGCGGGAAAGCCGTCGGGTCGACGACCCCTGCGGTTGGCGAGGTCGGCGGCGGCAATGGCGTGCCGCTCACCGTGCCGGACGGTGCGGCCGCCAGCGGTTCCGGCTCGGTCGAATTCAGCGAGGAAAGCCGCGATGAGTTGCAGCCGGCAACGGCAATCGCAGCGACGCCGAGCAGCGCGACCCCGCCCTTCCTGAACCAATCCATCAAAACCTCCGGCCGGAAATCCGGCATTCCCGCCAGCGAAGACGGCGATATTGGCAAAATTGCAACCGGATATGGTTAATTTAACGTTTCGTTTCTGCGAAATGGGTCGATTTCCGCCCCGGGCAAGGGCTTTTTCAGTCGCCGATCGCCTTCGAGGGCACAAAAACGTAACCGTCCGGACCCACGACGTGGCACTCGCGCAGGCCGTGCGGCTTGTCCAGCGTGCCGGCAAGGACGACATCGCCGCGCTCCCGCGCGCGTTTCTCGATCCGGTCCGGGTCGGCACCGTAAAGCCTGAGCTCGACGCCTGCTCCGCGTATCTCCACGCCGCCGAACACGCCGGCGAATTCATGGTCGGCATAGCTGTGGTCGGCGTGCAGCATGAAGACGGAGCCGAGCAGCTCGATCGCGGCGAAATCCTCGTCGGCGTAGATGGTGTTGGAACCGAGCACGACCCGGCAGAACTCCTCCATCGGCGCCACCTCGCGCACCAGCAGGTTCACGCCGAGGCCGCGCGGCAGCGAGCGGCCGAAATCCTCCGCCTTCATCCAGGGCTGTTTTGTGCGCTTCATCGCCATTGGCTGGTCCCCCGGGGATTTGCTGGCGCAAGCCTAGCATGTGCGCCCTGCCGGTGACGGCCAGCCCGACTCCGCCTGTTGGGGCAGCGGCCTGCGGGAACGAACGCCTGCCCGGGACGTTCGATGAAGCCAGTTCAGGAGCCGCGCCGCATGCTCAAATGGATCGTCATCCTACTCGTCATCTCGGTCATCGCCGGCGCGCTCGGTTGGCGCGGCGTCTCCGGCGCTGCCTCCACGCTGGCTTTCATCCTGATCGCGGTCGCTCTCGCGGTCCTCGCGGCGATCCTGCTGATCTTCGCCTGGGCCGGCGGCGGCTTCTGGTAGCCGCAGCAAATCCAGGAAAAGTGAATCCGGTTTCCGTCAGCATTTGCGCCAGGCAGAGCCTGCGGCGCTTTCACGATATCGCGAAAGCGCTTGGGTCAGGACCGTGGCGTGAACCGGTAAAGGCTCGGGAAAAGCGGCAAGGGCGGCGCCAGCACGTCCGTGCAGGCGCGGTCGAGCATGATCGCAAGGCTATGGCCTGCCGCTGCGGCGTGCGTTTCGTCCACCACCAGTCCAAGCAGCTCGATCGCTTCCTCGAACTTGCCGGCGCCGGCCAGCAACCAGGCAGCCCGCAGCCGATCCGCTTCGGCCACCGGCTGTCCGGAGCCGAGTTGCCGCGCGATGCGGAGCGCACCGTCCCAGTCGAATTTGGGGGTGAGAAGCGCAGGGCGCTCCACGGCGCCCTCGCCGCCCGCCACGATCGGCGCCAGCAGGAGCCTGGCGATGACGTGGTCGGCATAGTCGGCTGCGTTGGCGCCTCGAAGCGATGTGTCGACCAGCTCGAAGCCGGCCAGCATCGCCTGCCGCTTTTCGATGCCGAGGATGCGGTCGATGCCTTCGATCATGGCGACGAACACCGCGTCGGGCGCCTTGGCGGGGTCGTAGCGGCCACTTTTGATCCCCCGCAGCAGGTCGGGGGCCAGCTCGGAAGCGAGGCGGATTTCGCCGCTCTGGTTGATCAGGGTGACGAGCAGCGACGCATCGGGAAACCGGCCGGCCAGCCGATAGAGATCGCGGAAGTTTGCGCGCGGCGGATTGCTGGCGTCGAACGCCTTCAGCTCGGGCGGCTGGATCGCCATGTCGAAGCCCTCGCGCACTTCGGCCAGCACCAGCGCATGCCGGAGCAGGTCGTTGCGCTGCTCGGGCGAAAGCGGCGTCGGAAAGAACGCCCCGACCGGAGCCCGATCGATCAGGCCCACCAGTGGGGCAAGGTCGTCCCGGTTGGCATGCACGGTGAACGCCAGCTTCCAGAGCCCGGCGGCCTCGGCTGCATGGGCAAACGCGGCCTTGGTCGTGTCGTCCAAGTCGGCGATGGCACGGCCGGTGCCGAGCGTGACGGACTGCGCCAGCACGTCCGCGTTCGCGCCGGTTTCCAGCCAGCGCTTCATTTCCCCGATCAGCCAGCCGCCGCCATCCTCGACGACCAGGGCGCGCAACACCGACGTGCCGAGTTGCGACAGCGGCGAGGCGTGGCCCTGCGCAGCGTCGAGCGATGCAATCAACGCAAGCCGGCCCTGCGTACGGGCATGGCTCATGCGCAACTCGGCCAGGCGTTCGGGCTGGCGCTCGCGAGCCGCCAGGCGTTCGAACAGCGCCGATGCGGCGGCAAGGTCGAGCTGACCATAAAGAATCTGCAGATAGGCCGCGTCCGACCCATGCAAGTCACGCCAGAATCTGGGTTTTCCAGCCGGCTCCTTCAGCATCAGCGCGGCCGCGGCGAGGATCGCCGGCGTGTGCCGGCAGGCCGCCGGAGCAGGCTGCGCCAGCGCCGGAGCGCTCGCGAAAGCGAGCATAAGCGCTGCGGGGAGACCGGCACGCATGCTATGATCCTCCCTCTACGTCACTGGCATTCGCGCCCCGACTGCGCCATATAGGCGCCATTAACAGCATTTTCGCGACCACCGCGAAAATGTCTTGGTGGTTTCTGGCGAGAATCCGGACGGAAAACGATAAGCTTTTCCTAGGTTCGCTTAAGCGCAAGGTCGTCTAAAAAGAGCATGGCAAGTGCTGCTCCATTCGCCAAGATGAACGGGCTCGGCAACGAGATCATCGTCGCCGACATGCGTGGCCGCGCGGACCGCGTCGCGCCGGCGGCAGCGGTCTCGCTCAACGCCGATGCCGCGACACGCTTCGACCAGATGATGGCGATCTGCGATCCGCGCACGCCCGGCACCGCCAACTACATCGAGATCCTCAACTCCGACGGCTCTTACGCGCAGGCCTGCGGCAACGGCATGCGCTGCGTGGTGCAGGCGCTTTCCGCCGAGACCGGCCGCAGGCAGTTCACCTTCGAGACGGTCGCCGGCATCCTCAATGCCGAGGAGCATGCCGACGGCACGATCTCGGTCGACATGGGCGTGCCGCGCTTCGGCTGGCAGGATGTGCCGCTGGCGGAAGAATTCCGCGATACCCGCGCCATCGAATTGCAGATCGGGCCGATAGACGATCCGGTGCTGCATTCGCCCTCGGTGATGTCGATGGGCAATCCGCACGCCATCTTCTGGGTCGACCGCGACGTCTGGAGTTTCGAGCTGGAACGGTTCGGTCCGCTGCTCGAGAACCACCCGATCTTCCCCGAGAAGGCCAACATCACGATCGCTGAGGTCACATCGCAGAATTCGCTGACCATGCGCACATGGGAGCGCGGCGCCGGCCTGACGCGCGCCTGCGGCTCTGCGGCCTGCGCTGCAGCCGTCTCGGCCGCGCGCACCGGCCGCACCGGGCGCGACGTCGTCGTCACCGTGCCGGGCGGGCCGCTCAGGATCGAATGGCGCGCCGACGACCATGTCGTCATGACCGGCCCGGCCGAGTGGGAATTTTCCGGCAGCTTCGACCCGGCGACGGGCGCCTGGGCACGGGACACCGAAAGCGCGGCCTGATGCCCGAAAATCGCAAGGGAATAGAGGTCGTCACCTTCGGCTGCCGGCTCAACACCTACGAATCCGAGGTGATGCGCCAGGAAGCGCAGAAGGCCGGGCTCGGCGAGCTGCCGGCCGGCGCGGTGATCTTCAACACCTGCGCCGTCACCGGCGAGGCCGTGCGCCAGGCCCGCCAGGCGATCCGCAGGGCGCGCCGCGAGAACCCGGATGCCCGCATCATCGTCACCGGCTGCGCCGCGCAGACCGAGCCGGCGACCTTCTCCGCCATGGCCGAGGTCGACCTGGTGCTCGGCAATGAGGAGAAGCTGTCTGCGCATTCCTATCGCGCGCTTCCCGATTTCGGCGTGAACGATTTCGAGAAGGTGCGCGTCAACGACGTCTTCTCCGTGCGCGAGACCGCCTCGCATATGGTCGATGCCATCGAGGGGCGCGCCCGCGCCTTCGTCCAGGTGCAGAATGGCTGCGACCACCGCTGCACCTTCTGCATCATCCCCTACGGCCGCGGCAATTCGCGCTCGGTGCCGATGGGCGCCGTTGTCGAGCAGGTGAAGCGGCTCGCCGGCAACGGTTATGCCGAGCTGGTGCTGTCGGGCGTCGACATGACGAGCTACGGCGCCGACCTGCCCGGCGCCCCGAAGCTCGGCAAGCTGGTGAAGACGATCCTGAAGCAGGTGCCGGAGTTGAAGCGGCTGCGCCTTTCATCGATCGACTCGATCGAGGCGGACAAGGATCTGCTCGAGGCGATCGCGTCGGAAAGCCGGCTGATGCCGCATCTGCACCTGTCGCTGCAGGCCGGCGACGATCTCATCCTGAAGCGGATGAAGCGGCGGCATCTGCGCGAGGATTCGATCCGCTTCTGCGAGGAGGTGCGCAATCTGCGCCCCGACATCGTCTTCGGCGCCGACATCATCGCCGGCTTCCCGACGGAAACCGAGGCGATGTTCGAGAATTCGCTGCGCATCGTCACCGAATGCGGGCTGACGCATCTGCACGTCTTCCCGTTCAGCCCGCGCGACGGCACACCGGCGGCGAAGATGCCTCAAGTGCCGCGCGACGTGGTGAAGGAGCGCGCGGCGCGGCTGCGTGCTGCGGGTGAGGCCGCCTACCGCCACCATCTCGACTCGATGATCTACAGCCGGCAAACTATCCTGGTGGAGCGCGAGGGCCTGGGCCGCACCGAAGGTTTTACCCTCGCCGCCGTCGAGGGCGGCGCGCCCGGCGAGATCGTCGACACCATGGTGACCGGCCATGACGGCCAGCATCTGACGGCCGCCACGCTGGCCAAAGCGGCCTAATATGGCGCTGGGCTCGATCAGACGGCTGTTTTCTTTCGGCGGCAAGGCCGACGATCAAGGCGCGACGCCGACGCCCCCCTCTCCCCGTTTACGGGGAGAGGATACAGGTGAGGGGCAGCGCCAAGGGTCCCTGCCGACCGAGAGCGTCGCCAACGCGTCTTCTGCGAAAATCGCCGACGGTGGCGCCGCCCCTCATCCGCCCTCCGGGCACCTTCTCCCCGCAAGCGGGGAGAAGGGAATATCCAAAGTCACGGTTTCGAAAACCGTCGAGGCAAAGGCCGAGCCGCTCCCGACAGTCCCGGCCGCTGAAACCCGAAAAAACTGGTACCAGCGCTTGCGCGACGGGCTGTCGCGCTCGTCGAAGGAGCTGTCCGGCAGCATCGCGGGCGTCTTCATCAGGCGGAAGCTGGACGACGACACCCTGCAGGATCTCGAGGATGTGCTGCTGCGGGCCGATCTCGGCATGGAGACGGCGTTGCGCGTGACCGACTCACTCGCCGCCAGCCGCTATGGCCGCGACATTTCGGACGCCGAGGTGCGCGCCGTGATGGCCGAAGAGGTCGAGAAAGTTCTTCTCCCGGTCGCCAAGCCGCTGGAGCTCGACCTGTCGCACAAGCCGCATGTGATCCTGGTCGTCGGCGTCAACGGCACCGGCAAGACGACCACGATCGGCAAGCTTGCCGCCAAGCTGACGGCCGGCGGGCTGAAGGTGACGCTCGCCGCCGGCGACACGTTCCGCGCCGCGGCGATCGACCAGCTCAAGATCTGGGGCGAGCGCACCGGCTCGACGGTGGTCGCCTCGAAGCTCGGCGCCGACGCCGCCGGTCTCGCCTTCGAGGCTTTCGAGAAGGCCAGGGCGGACGCCTCCGACGTGCTCATCATCGACACGGCCGGCCGGCTGCAAAACAAGACCGAGCTGATGGCCGAGCTGGAGAAGATCGTGCGCGTGCTCAATCGCCACGATCCGGAGGCGCCGCACACGGTCTTGCAGACCGTCGACGCCACCACCGGGCAGAATGCCCTCAATCAGGTCGAAATCTTTCGTAATGTCGCAGGTGTGAACGGGCTGGTCATGACCAAGCTCGACGGCACCGCGCGTGGCGGGATACTTGTTGCGATCGCAGCCAGGCATAAGCTGCCGGTCTATTTCATCGGCGTCGGCGAGCAGGTCGACGACCTCGAACCTTTTTCAGCAGGCGATTTCGCCAAGGCGATCGCCGGAGTAGCTTGAGCCCATGAACGAACCGATCATCGAGCGCGAGCCGACCGACCCGAAGAAGCGGGAGATCAACCCGCTGCTCAAGCTGGCGCTGGAGCTCGGGCCGCTGCTCATCTTCTTCTTCGCCAACACCAAGGGCGAGTGGCTGGCCGAAACGTTTCCGGCGCTGGCCGAGATCGGCCAGCCGATCTTCATCGCCACCGCGCTGTTCATGGTGGCCACCGCGATTTCGCTCTGCGCCTCCTGGCTCCTGACCCGCACCTTGCCGATCATGCCGCTGGTCTCGGGCATCGTCGTCTTCGTCTTCGGCGCCATGACGCTCTGGCTGCAGGACGACACCTTCATCAAGATGAAGCCGACCATCGTGAACACGCTTTTCGGCGTCGTGCTGCTCGGTGGCCTGCTCTTCGGCCGCGCGCTGCTCGGCTACGTCTTCGATTCGGCCTTCAAGCTCGACGCCGAGGGCTGGCGCAAGCTGACCTTCCGCTGGGGCCTGTTTTTCCTGTTCCTGGCTATTGCCAACGAGATCGTGTGGCGCTCCTTCTCCACGGACACGTGGGTGGCCTTCAAGGTCTGGGGCATCATGCCGATCACACTGCTCTTCACCTTCAGCCAGATGCCGCTCATCATGCGCCATTCGGTGGACGAGAAGGTGAAGGGCTGACGATGGAATTCCTGAAGACGCGAGACGAGCTGCGGTCGGTCTACAAGCAGCCGGGCGACGGGGCCGTGCGCAAGGAACTCGGCAAGCTCGATCCCCATGCCAGGAACTTCCTGGCGAGGACACCTTTCGTGCTCATCGGCACGCAGGACGGCAACGGCAATGCCGACGTGACGCCGAAGGGCGACAAGCCGGGCTTCGTCGCGATCCTCGACGACATCACCATCGCCATCCCCGACCGGCCCGGCAACAATCGCCTCGACACGCTGGAGAACCTGCTGGTCAACCCGGCGATCGGCCTGATCTTCCTGATCCCCGGCATGAACGAGACGCTGCGCATCAATGGCGAAGCGCGCATCACCGTCGATGCCGGCTTGCGCGAGCGCCTGGCGGTGGAGGGCAAGGCACCGCAGAGCGTCATCGTGGTGAAAGTCCGGTCGCACTACATGCATTGCGCCAAGGCTTTCATGCGCTCCGACCTCTGGAACCCGAAAGCCTGGCCGCCGCGGGCCGACATGCCGACGCTCGGCGAAATCCTGAAGGACCAGCTGGCTCTTACCGAGCCCGCCCGCGAAACCGACGAATGGCTGGCGGACGCCTACAAGAAGTCGATGTGGTAAAGCCGGGACGGCGGCGCAGCTCGCAGCCTTAACGAACGATTAACCCGACCTGCGCCTGACGCATTGCTGCAATGCAACATGACTTGTTGCAATGCACACTAGTCATGCCAATCTGTCGGTCATCAGGGAGGAGCTTCGCCGCCGAGTCGCGCGGCCGCATAAGGAGCACCGCCATGTTCACCGGTCTGTTCAACCGCGCCCGCAACCACATCGACAAGCGCCGTCGCTACATTCGCATGGTCGAGGAGATCCAGGGCCTCAGCCACCGCGATCTCGCCGACATGCGGGGCAACCGCGACGAGATGCTGCGCCACGCCTATCTGGAAGTCTACGGCCGCTGAACCGGCGGGCGGGCGTCTCGCCCGCCTCGCAGCGCCCGCGCCGTGCGCGCGGAAGCGGGAGCGCAGGTCGCGCGAACGCCTGTTCGCGCGACCTGACACAGGGGCTAAAGCCCTCAGTTGCGGAGCGCATGGTCTCCGTAGGGATCGTCGATCACCATCAGCCAATGCCCGTCCGGCTGCTTGCGCAGGACGGCAATGGACAGCCCGCCATCCTCGAGCCGTGATCCGTCAGGCGCAGAGCCGGTCATCGACCATGGCATCAGGTGCAGCGCCAGCGTGCCGGCGACGATCACCTCCGGCCTGCCATAGGTGAATTTCGGTTTGGCGGCGACGAACCTCTCGAACAGCGCACGCAGGCCCGGCCCGCCCGAGGTCGGCACTCCGGGCTCGCCGACGACGACGGCCCCGGCTTCATAGGTCGCCAGCACGCCGTCTATGTCGCCCGCCTCGAACGCGCGGGTCATGTGTTCGACGGCCGCTTCTGCGTGGCCCTTGTCTTCGGCTGTCTGCGCCGCAGCCGGCGCGGCCGCAACGGGCGCGGCGCCGGGCGTGGGGATGGATAGGCTGACGGTCATTGATGCAGCTCCGGATGTTGTTTGCAACAGGAGCCAAGCGGATGCGGCTGACAGAATCCGGCAGCAGCGCTCAGGCAGGAGGATTTTGCTCTTCGCGCCGGCGCCACTCCTTCATCAAGTCGTTTCGGCGGCGCGGGTAGCGTTCGCCGGTCTCGACCAGGCGCTCGATGCGGTCCCCGCGGAAATGACGGATGTCGCGGCGCAGCTCGCACCACGCAACGATCACCCTGACATCGTCGAAGAAGCCGAGTGCGAACGGCCAAACAAGGCGTTGCGACGTATCGCCGTCGCCACGCCTATAGGTGATCGCAAGCTTGCGCTCGGCCTGGATCGCGTCCCTGACCACCGCCATGTCGACGGTGTCGGTCGCAGGCGAGACCGCCGGGCCAACGAGCAGTGTCGAGGCCTCCATGCGGCTGCGCAGGCCGCTCGGGAGCACGTCCGAGACCTTGGCAAGCGCATTGCGCGCGGCGTCCCGCAGCCGGTGATCGGTCCTCTCCGCCACCCACTGCGTGCCGAGCAGGAGCGCCTCGATCTCGTCCTCGCGGAACATCAGGGGCGGCAGCGTGAAGCCAGGCCGCAGGACATAGCCCAGCCCCGGCTCGCCTTCGATCGGCGCACCCTGCGCCCGCAGCGAGGCAATGTCGCGGTAGAGCGTGCGCAGGCTGACGCCGGTCTGCTGCGCCAGCGATGGTCCCGCAACCGGGAAGCGATGCCGGCGCAGCACTTCGATCAATTCGAGCAGCCGCTCCGCGCGCGACATTCGGACGGACTCCTCACAACGAGGCCGGACGGCCTGCTTCAAGGCCGAGCCGACAGCGCCTTCTCTATCTCTGCCATCAGCGCGTTGGCAGCGGCCTCGGTGATGATCGGGCCGATCAGCTTGTAGAGCACGATGCCGTCGCGGCCGACCAGGAACGTCTCGGGAACCCCGTAGACCCCCCAGTCGATGCCGGCGCGACCGGCGTCATCGACGCCGACGGCGTCGTAGGGATTGCCCAGCGCAGCGAGGAAGGCTGCCGCTTCGGGAGCCTTGTCCTTGTAGTTGAACCCGATGATGTCGAAGCGCGTGTCCTCGGCAAGCCGCATCAGCACGGGATGCTCTTCGCGGCAGGGCGCGCACCATGAGGCAAAGATGTTGACCAGCGTGACCTTGCCGATGAAGCGGGACGAATCCCAGCCCGGCAGGCCGGAGCCCTTCAGCGCCGGCAGCGCCGTTTTCGGCACCGGCGACCCGATCAGCACGGAGGGGATGCGGGAAATGTCCTCGCCCGACCAGAGCCGCACCAGGAACACGGCGGCGAGCGCCAGGAAGATGCCGAGCGGCAGCAGCACCAGCCAGCGACGCGGCCGCGCAGGCTTGCCTTCGGCTTCCACGCTCATTGCGTGAGGTCTGAGCGGCGGCGCACGCCGCTTGCTTCGAGCGCCGCGAGTTCGCGCTTGCGCTGATTGCGGTCGAGCAGCACCCAGACGGCCAGCCCGATCAGCGCCAGTGCCGAGATGGCGTAGGCGGCAGCGACGAAGACGCCGTGGCTCATTGCGCCTCCGCCCGCCGCGCCGCGATGCGGCGCATGGCCGTCACGCGCCGCCGCCATATTTCTGTACGCATCGCCATCAGGTGCAGCGTCAGGAAAAGCAGCGTGAAGCCGAGCGCCGATACGAGCAGCGGCACCAGCAGGCTGGGGTGGATGGTCGGCCCGTCGAGGCGGAACACCGAAGCCGGCTGGTGCAGCGTGTTCCACCAATCGACCGAGAATTTGATGATCGGGATGTTGATCGCACCGACGAGCGTCAGGATCGCCGCGGCGCGCGCGGCCTTGCCTGGATCGTCGATGGCGCGGGTGAGCGCGATCAGGCCGAGATACATCAGGAAGAGCACGAAGACCGAAGTGAGCCGCGCGTCCCACACCCACCAGGTGCCCCACATCGGCTTGCCCCAGATCGAGCCGGTGATCAGCGCCAGCGCCGTGAACACCGCGCCGATCGGTGCTGCGGCCTTGAGCGCGACATCGGCGAGAGGATGGCGCCAGACCAGCGTGCCGAGCGCTGCGATGGCCATGACGCCGTAGCAGAACATGGCGAGCCAGGCGAAGGGCACGTGGATGTACATGATCCGCACCGTGATGCCCTGCTGGCGCTCTTCGGGAGCCGCAAAGCCCATCCAGATGCCGATGCAAATCGTGACGAGCGCGACCGCGCCGAGCCATGGCACGATCCGGTCGACCAGCGCGACGAAGCGTGTCGGGTTGGCGAGGCCGTTCAAAAAGCCGATCTCAGCGGTGGTCTGGCTCATTGCCGCGTTACATAGACCCGGGGCCGGTCAGCCGCAATTGCAGGCGCCTGCGGCGGAATTGCGGATGACCGGATCGTGATCGCCTATATCTGCGCTTCCCTGGCCATCGCCTCGAGGATGGCCATCGCTTCCTCCTCGCGGTCGGCCGGCACGAACAGATGGTCATGATGATAGGCCGAGACCGGGTTCACAGGCATGCCGGCGGCCGCCAGCCGCGCGGTGATCGCGGCCATGAAGCCGACCGCCTCCAGCGACGAATGGATCTCCAGCGTGATCATGCGGCAGAGGAAGGCGCCCGAAAGGCCAGCACGGCTGGCCGCCTGGTGCTCGACGATCAGCGTTCGGCCTTCCGTCTCCCAGAAGGTCATGACCGGATCGATCGACATCGGCACCGGCTCGCCATGCGGCAGCGCGACGAAGACGAAGTAAGCCGGCTGCAGCGTCGGCCGCATCGAGGCGATCAGCGTGGTGAGGTCGGTTTCGCCCGGCATCGTCCTCAATCCGCATTCCAGCGCAGCGCCACTGGAGCGTTTTCACGCGTGAAAACGCGATGGTCAATCCGCATTCCAGCGCAGCGCCACTGGAGCGTTTTCACGCGTGAAAACGCGATGATCAATCCGCATTCCAGCGCAGCGCCACTGGAGCGTTTTCACGACTGAAAACGCGATGGTCAATCCGCATTCCAGCGCAGCGCCAGCGCCGCCGCCACAGGCCCGAGCACTGCCATGAACAGGGTGAGCGCGCAAAGAATCAGGAAGGGCGGCATGAACGGGTCGGGTTCGGCCACCGCCGCGCGGGCTGCCGACACGCCGAAGATCAGCGCCGGGATCGTCAGCGGCAGGACCAGCACCGAGACCAGCACGCCGCCGCGCGGCAGTCCGACGGCGACTGCAGCGCCGACCGCGCCGATGAAGGCGATTGCCGGCGTCCCGACGAGCAGGGTCAGGGCCGTGGCGCCGATCGCCTGCGGCGGCATGTTCATGAACAGGCCGAAGAGCGGCGAAGCGACGACCAGCGGCAGCACGGCGGCGGTCCAGTGCGCGACGCATTTCACGAAAACCGTCAGCGGCAGCCAATGGCGTTCGCTCGCCAGGATCATCAGGTCGAGCGAGCCGTCCTCGCGGTCGGCCTGGAACAGGCGGTCGAGGCCGAGCAGCGAGGCGAGCAAGGCGCCGATCCAGAGGATCGCCGGGCCGATGGAAGCGAGCAGGTTGAGGTCGGGCCCGATGCCGAACGGCACGGTTGCGATGACGGCCAGGAAAAAAAGAACGCCGACCAGCGCCCCGCCGCCGGCGCGGAAGGCAAGGCGCAGATCGCGCAGGAAGAGCGCGGTCACGCCTGCCTCGCCGGGTGGCGCTCTATGTTGCGGAGTTCATTCATGTCAGGCTGGCGCTCCCATCCCCATCCGCAGTGTCTTCACGCCATCCACCCCCAGCGCCAGGTGCGTCGCCGCCACCGCTATCCCACCCTCCGCGAGATGCGCCTTGAGCCAACCGGCGAACATCGCGTCCGACGCCGCATCCAGCCCGGCGGTCGGCTCGTCGAGCAGCCAGACGGGGCGGTGGCTGGCAAGCAGCCGTGCGATCGCGGTGCGGCGCTTCTGTCCGGTCGAGAGATATCCCCAGGGAAGATGGCCGATGCCGCAGAGACCGACGGCCTCCAGCGCCTCATCCACGGAACGCCGCGGCGAGCCCAGGAAGCTCCGCCAGAACTCCAGGTTCTCGGCGACGGTCAGCGCCGGCTTCATCGCATCCTGATGGCCGAGATAGTGGCCGGCCGCGAGCGGCGTCGGCCATTCCTCGCCCCCGCCTTCGAGCCTTGCCTGGCCTGCGGCGGGCCGCAGCAGCCCGGCAATGATTCGCAGCAATGTCGACTTGCCGGAGCCGTTCGGCCCGGTGACGACCAGGCACTCACCGCGTCCAAGCGAGAAATCGATGCCGGAAAAGATGATATCGCCGCCGCGTTCGCCAGCCAGTTTGTCGGCGGTGAGCCGCATCAGCATCAGCCTTTTGGAAGCGGCCCCGCGCCGCAGCTTTCTTGTTGCGGAGGCACTGGAATCCCATTTCGAAATTATCTAATAAACCAGCAACCATGTCAGCGGTCGGCGTGGCAATCTAATTCTGCCGAACCAGCGTTGTCGCGGCCTCCCCGCGGCGGCGCTCAGGGACGGACAGCGGAAATGGCCGTACCCGCACCTTTGCGCGTGATTCCCATGCCGAGGCGTCCTCCCAGGCAACCAAAGCGTCTTCACGATTCGTGAAGACGCTTAAGTCATTGTTTTGGCGCAAATCCGGACGGAAAAGCGGTTTCCACTTTTCCTGGATTTGCTCAGCAGAACGGGATCGCACGTGGCCAAATCGCTCGACAGCTTCAACTGCCGCAGAACCCTCCGAGCCGGGGGTGCGGAATACGTCTATTACAGTCTCATCGAGGCGGAGAAGAACGGGCTGACGGGGATCGCCCAGCTTCCCTACTCGATGAAAGTGCTGCTCGAGAATTTGCTGCGCAACGAGGATGGCCGCACGGTCACCAAGGAAGCGATCCAGGCCGTCGCCGGCTGGCTGACCGACAAGGGCACCGCCGGCGTGGAAATCGCCTACCGGCCCGCCCGCGTCCTCATGCAGGATTTTACCGGCGTGCCGGCGGTCGTGGATCTCGCCGCCATGCGCGACGCCATGGCCTCGCTCGGCGGCGACCCGCAGAAGATCAACCCGCTGGTGCCCGTCGACCTCGTCATCGACCATTCCGTCATCGTCGACGAATTCGGCTCGCCGATGGCGTTTGCCCGCAATGTCGAGCTCGAATACAGCCGTAACGAGGAGCGCTACCGCTTCCTCAAATGGGGCCAGCAGGCCTTCCGCAATTTCCGCGTCGTGCCGCCCGGCACCGGCATCTGCCACCAGGTCAATCTCGAATATCTCGGCCAGGTGGTGTGGACGAACACCGAGGAGGGCGAGACGACCGCCTACCCCGACACCTGCGTCGGCACCGATTCGCACACCACCATGATCAACGGCCTCGGCGTGCTCGGCTGGGGCGTCGGCGGCATCGAGGCCGAGGCCGCGATGCTCGGCCAGCCGGTCTCCATGCTGCTGCCGGAAGTCATCGGCTTCCGGCTCACAGGAAAGCTCAAGGAAGGCGTCACCGCCACCGACCTGGTGCTCACCGTCACGCAGATGCTGCGCAAGAAGGGCGTGGTCGGCAAGTTCGTCGAGTTCTACGGCACCGGCCTTTCCAACATGACGCTGGCCGACCGCGCCACGATCGGCAACATGGCGCCCGAATATGGCGCCACCTGCGGTTTCTTCCCGGTCGATTCGGAGACGATCCGCTACCTGACCATGTCGGGCCGCGCCGAAAGCCGCATCGCGCTGGTCGAAGCCTTTTCGAAGGCGCAGGGCATGTGGCGCGACAATTCTTCGCCCAATCCCGTCTTCACCGACACGCTCGAGCTGGACCTCGGCGACGTCGTGCCGTCCATGGCCGGCCCGAAGCGGCCGGAAGGCCGCCAGCCGCTCGAGCAGATCGCCTCGGGCTTCGAGGCGGCGATGGAGAAGGAATACGCCAAGGCCGCCGAGATGGGTAAACGTTATCGCGTCGAGGGCACCGACCACGATCTCGGCCATGGCGACGTGGTGATCGCAGCGATCACCTCCTGCACCAACACCTCCAATCCGAGCGTGCTGATCGGCGCCGGCCTGCTCGCGCGCAACGCCAACCGGCTCGGCCTGAAGCAGAAGCCCTGGGTCAAGACCTCGCTGGCGCCGGGCAGCCAGGTCGTGGCCGAGTATCTCGACAAGTCCGGCCTGCAGAAGGAGCTCGACAGAATAGGCTTCAACCTCGTCGGCTTCGGCTGCACCACCTGCATCGGCAATTCCGGCCCGCTGCCGGGGCCGATCTCGAAGACCATCAACGACAAGGGCCTGATCGCGGCCGCCGTGCTCTCCGGCAACCGCAATTTCGAGGGCCGCGTCTCCCCCGACGTGCAGGCGAACTACCTTGCTTCGCCGCCGCTGGTCGTCGCTTATGCGCTTGCCGGCACGGTCACCAAGGACCTCACCACCGAGCCGATCGGCGAGGATCGCGACGGCAAGCCGGTCTACCTCAGGGACATCTGGCCGACCTCGGAGGAAATCGACCGCTTCGTCTCCGAGAACGTCACGCGCGAGCTTTTTGCGCGCAAATATGCCGACGTGTTCAAGGGCGACGAATACTGGCGTGCCGTGCAGGCGCCGGAAGGCCAGACCTATGCCTGGGACGACCATTCGACCTATGTGCAGAACCCGCCTTATTTCGTCGGCATGGGTGCCGGCCTTGGCAAGATCGGCGACATCTCCGGCGCGCGCGTGCTCGGCCTGTTCGGCGACAAGATCACCACCGACCACATCTCGCCGGCGGGCTCGATCAAGGCCGCTTCGCCGGCCGGCAAATACCTGATCGACAATGGTGTCGCGGTGGCCGACTTCAACCAGTACGGCACGCGCCGCGGCAACCACGAGGTGATGATGCGCGGCACCTTCGCCAACATCCGCATCCGCAACAGGATGCTGGGTCCGAACGGGCGCGAGGGCGGCTACACGATCCACTACCCGCAAGCCGAGGAGATGTCGATCTACGACGCCGCCATGCAATACAAGCAGGAGGGCGTGCCGCTGGTCATCTTCGCCGGCATCGAATACGGCAACGGCTCCTCGCGCGACTGGGCTGCCAAGGGCACAAATCTGCTCGGCGTGCGTGCCGTGATCGCGCAGTCATTCGAGCGCATCCACCGTTCCAATCTCGTCGGCATGGGCGTCATCCCCTTCGTCTTCGAGGAAGGCACGAGCTGGCTCACGCTCGGGCTGAAAGGCGACGAGATCGTCACCATCGACGGCCTGGCGAACATAAGGCCGCGCCAGAAGGTGACGGCGACGATCGTCATGGGCGACGGCACCGTGCAGAAGGTGGCCCTGCTCTGCCGCATCGATACGCTGGACGAGCTCGACTACTTCAAGAACGGCGGCATCCTGCAATACGTGCTGCGCGATCTGGCGGCGTGAAACCTCTTCTCGGGGGCGGCGTCCCGCCGCCCTCCTGGGCGCTGAGCTTGTAGAAGGGTCGAAGCGCCCCGGCGGGCTACACGCCCGCCGTCCAGGCCACACGAAAACGTGGCGTTCTCTCACCGCAACGTGACTTTCCGGTGAGAGCGGCTTACGCCTAGTGTTTTGAACAAGAAAAAAAGCCGGCCCGCCCCGGCAAACCTGGGACGCCATGGAGTTGCGCAAATCTTCCCGGCTGGCCGTGTCGGTGCTGGCCCTTTCGATGTTTGCAGGTCTCGGCCTTGCCGGCGAGGTGCAGCGCCCTCTTGGCGTCGTCGAGCTTTTCACCAGCCAGGGCTGCAATTCCTGCCCCGCCGCCGACGAGCTGTTCGCCGAGCTGGCGCAGAAGGGCGAGGTGATCGCGCTCGCCTATCATGTCGACTATTGGGATTATCTCGGCTGGAAGGACACGCTCGCCAGCCCCGAGAACACCGAACGTCAATACGACTACATGCGCGCCTTCGGGGCGCGCTCGGTCTACACACCCCAGGCCGTCATCAATGGCCGCATCCATGTCAGCGGCGCCGACCGCGCCGCGGTCGAGGGCAAGCTTGGCCAGATGTCGAGCGCCGGAGAGGGCATGGCCGTCGGCATCAAGGTCAGCCGCGACGGCAGCGCCATCAAGATCGAGGCCGGCCCGGCCGACGGCACCAGGATCGAGGCGCATGTCACGCTGGTCTACTTCGACCCGCCGCAGCAGGTCCTGATCGACCGCGGCGAGAACGAGGGCAAGACCGTCACCTACTGGAACGCCGTCACGGGCGCCTATTCGGCCGGAATCTGGCACGGCGAGGCGGCCCGTTTCGAGCTGCCGGCGAGCGAGATCGCCAAGAAGGGTGAAGGCGGCTGCGCCGTCCTGTTGCAGTCCGTCGGCAAGGACGGCGGTCCCGGCCCGATCCTCGGCGCCGCCCTGATCGGCAAGCCGCCGTCGAATTGATCGGGACGGTGTGCGCCTCGCGCACCATGGGCGGCGACCTGCGCCCAGCGGCAAAAATTCGCCCGCCCCCAAGGAACGGCCCGCGGCCTTCGTCAAATCAGCGGTAAAAGAAAACCGGTGTCAGTTTGGGGCTGACACCGGTTCCATGGTTTTGGGATCGTCGCACCCGGTTTCCTTGCTAAAAACCGAGGTTGGTTCGATCCGACGCTGACCCGTGGGCGGGGGGCTTGGGGTTTACGAGCCGGTGCCGGACCGAACCGTCTCAGGCAACACCCTGAAGTTCGTCGGACAATGGGGCGTCAGCGCGGATATAATGTGACCGAAATGTGGCAAAGTATCACCATTTCTAACATGCGGGCCGCGTTTGTGACTTGCCTTTACTGCATCCGTTGAAGGGTAACGGCCGACCCGCCGGCCGGCAGCGCCAGCCCTTGCATTTCCATGACGAAAGCGCAAACTCGACAGTCGCCAAACTGTCACGAAAGGCTTCGGGCATGACGGATCGCGGAGGTGGAATGGAGGGCGGGGAGGATTCTTCCACCGCAATAATGTTGAGCGAGGCGCGGCAGCAGCGTCTCGCTATACCGGTTGCCTTCGACCGCCGCGAGCTCGATCAGATCCTGCGCCTGTACGGACGCATGGTTGCCGCCAATGAGTGGCGCGACTACGCCATCGACCACACGCCGGACCGGGCCGTCTTCTCCGTCTACCGCCGCGCGAGCGAAACGCCGCTCTACCAGATCGTCAAGGATCCGAAGCTGGCCCGCCGGCAGGGCGCCTATTCCGTCATCGCCGCGACCGGCCTGATCCTGAAACGGGGTCATGAGCTCGCGCGTGTGCTCGGCGTGTTCGATCCGAAACTGCGGCTGGTTGGGGCCTAAGAGCGAATAGTGAGTAGTGGGGGGCCAGGCCTCCCGCGCAGGCTGCACTATTCGCTACTCACTATTCCCTACTCACTTCGTCTGGAAATTCCGTTCCGGCAGCGAGGCCGGATCGGGCGGCACCGAGGTTCCGCCATTGAGCGACAGCTGCATGATGACCGTGTCCAGCCATCGGCCTTGCTTGTAGCCGGAGCCTTCGAGCGTGCCGCTCACGCGAAAGCCCAGCGCGGCATGCAGCCGGACCGACGGCCGTTCCGGCGAGCCGTCGCCGATCACCGCAAGGATCTGCCGGAAGCCCAGCAGCTTCGACTCCTCGATGAGCTGCGTCAGCAGCAGCCTGCCGAGCCCGCGGCCCTGTGCATCGGGCGAGATGTAGATCGAATCCTCGACGATGAACCGGTAGGCCGGACGCGGTCGGAACGGGCCCGCATAGGCATAACCGACGACACGTCCCTCCTCCTGCGCGACGATGTAGGGATAACCCGCCTTGTGCAGCGCCGAGAAGCGCACCGCCATGTCGACGCGCGACGGCGGCTCGAGTTCGTAGGACGACGTGCCGTGACGGACGGCATGCGCGTAAATTGCTGTGATCTGGTCGATATCGGTGCGGGCGGCAGGGCGTAGACGGATCGAGGCGGTGCTCATGTCTCATCTTTTCGCGCAAGCGGGGCGAAAACGAAAGTGCGGCGCGACGCCCTGTCAGTGCGAGTCGGCGGTCGGCAGGTTGAGGTGCTGCTCCACTCGCCGCATACGGGCCTCGAGTTCACTCGATGATAACTCCGTGGCCGACGACAGAGGAGTGATAGTCCACCACCGTTCGCCGCAGACCCGCTACCTGATCGCTGATATCCTTGCGTAGCGTTACGATGTCGGACGCGACGTCCGCTCTGAGCGAATTCATTTCCGCCTTCAGTTCTGATCGCAACTCGGCCAAGTCCACCTTGGTCGCCATCGCTCCGCGAATCTCAGAAAGCTCTGCGCGCATTTCGCGCAGCATTCCAAGAGCGAGATTTTCCGGCTCGTCGCTCATTCTGCTCCAATATCACGCGATATGACGGCCGAACAGATACGCCCGCCTCCAAGCGCCAATGACCGCCCGTGCCCAAAAAGCAAACGGCGGCCGGAGGCCGCCGTCGCGAAAATCAGCAGTCGAAGCCGCTCAGCTGCCGGCGCCGTTGAGCACCGTCACCGCGCGGCGGTTCTGCGACCAGCAGGAGATGTCGTCGCAGACTGCGACCGGCCGCTCCTTGCCGTAGGAGATCGTGCGGATGCGGTTCGCCGGAACGCCGCGAGCGACGAGGAAGTCGCGGGTGGCCGCAGCACGCCGGGCGCCGAGCGCGAGGTTGTATTCGCGCGTGCCGCGCTCGTCGGCATGGCCTTCGATGGTGATGCCGTAATTGCGGTACTGGCCGAGCCACTGCGCCTGCTTGGAGAGCGTGGCCTGCGCGTCGGCGCGGATCACCGAGGAATCGGTGTCGAAGAAGATGCGGTCGCCGACATTGACCGTGAAGTCCTGCGCCGAGCCCGGCGTCGCCGCACCCGCACCGAGACCGAGATCGGCCGGGTTGTTCGGGACTTTCTTGGAGGCGCAGCCGGAGATGGCCAGCATGGCGATCAGCGCGATGGCGATCGGATTTCGAGTGAGCGCTGCGATACGACGCATTCCCCACCTCTCCTTGTTTCTAACGGTTTCGTTGAGCTTCCAGTAACCACGTTGGGGTTAAGCGGCGCTCAAGAAACAGGGTTAACAAGCGGTTGAACGTCGCCCGTCCGCGACGCAGATCCCCCGCGCTTTGGCGAACGCCGGTCGGTCGACCGGCGAAGCCGGCGAAGCGTCCTGCTCCGCCGGATATCGGCTTCGATGAAGCACGCACTTGGCCGAAATGCGGCCGAACCGCGGCTTCCAGGTGAAATACGGGCCGATTGCCCTATTCGAGCAGTGGCGACCAGGCCGGATCTGAAGCGAAATTTTCCGTCGGAATTGGCTGCTCGTTGCGGCCGGTGAGATCGATCGAATAGAGCCGCGGGCCGCCCGAGCCGGCCGCTTCGCGGAAGAACATCAGCACGCGCCCGTTCGGTGCCCAGGTTGGCCCCTCCTGCGCGAAGCCGGTCGAGAGAATGCGCTCGCCCGATCCGTCGGTCTTCATCACGCCGATCTGGAACTCGCCGCCCGATTGCCGGGTGAAGGCGACAAGGTCGCCGCGCGGCGACCAGACGGGCGTGGAATAGACCCCGTCGCCGAAGGAGATGCGGGTCTGGGCGGAGCCGTCGGCGTTCATGACATAGATCTGGGCGCGGCCGCCACGGTCGGAGGTGAACACCACCTTGCTGCCGTCCGGCGAGTAGGATGGCGAGGTGTCGATCGAGTTGGAGTTGGTGAGCCGCGTGGTGGTGCGGCTGCGCAAATCCATTGCAAAGATGTTCGAGTTGCCGTCGTCGCGCAGCAGGCTGAAGATCACCTTCTGGCCGTCGGGCGAGAAGCGCGGTGCAAAGGTCATGCCCGGGAAATTGCCGACGAGCTCGCGCTGCCCGGTCTCGATCTGCAGCAGGTAGACCTGCGGCTGACCGCTTTCATAGGACATGTAGGTGATTTCCTGGCGCGTCGGCGAAAAGCGCGGGGTGAGCGCGATCGCGCGCCCATCGGAGAGGTAGCGCACGCCGGCGCCGTCCTGGTCCATGATGGCGAGGCGCTTGCGCCGCTCGGTCTTGCCGCCGGATTCGTCGATGAACACGATGCGCGTGTCGAAATAGCCCTTCTCGCCGGTCAGCCGCTCATAGATGGCGTCGGCGATGATGTGCGCCACCCGCCGCCAGCTGGCCTTGCTGGCGAAGAACTGCTCGCCCACGAGCTGCTCGCCGGCAAACGTGTCCCAGAGACGGAACTCGGCGCGCAGGCGGCCGTCCGCCTCCTGGGTGACGCGGCCGGTGACCAGTGCCTGGGCGTTGATCACCTTCCAGTCCTCGAAGCGCGGCGACTGGTCCGGATTGGCGATCTTCTCGATGAAGGCGCCCTTGTCGATCGGCGCGAACAGGCCCGAACGCCTGAGGTCGGCCGCGACGACGCCGGCAATGTCGACACCCAGCTTGTCCCCGGAGACGAAGTCGGTCACCGCGATCGGCAGCGGCTCGACATTGCCCTGGTTGATGTCGATCTCGACGAGCGCGCGGGCAGGCAGTGTCGCAACGGCGATCATGCCGGCCGCGAGCGCGGCGGCGACAAGCAGGGATCTGATCATTGTCTTCATGCGAGAGAGCCTCGTTTTCCGTCTCTGCCTGAGGGTTTCAAAACATCTGGCTTGGATCGAAATTCACGATCACATCCGCCCAGGCTTCGTATTTTTCTGCGGGCAGCGTGTAAGGCGCGCAGCGCACGACAGCGCGCTTGGCGGCCTCCGCCGCCGCGCGCTCGACGCCGCTGGCGCCGCCGCCGGCAATGATCTGGGGAACGCCGTCGAGCGCGCCGGCGCGATCGAGCTTGAACTGCACCGATACTTTCAGGCTGCCGCCGTCGAGTGCGCCCGCGGGGATGTTCCAGCAGCGCTGCACCTGGCCGCGCAGGGCATCCATCTCGCTCTGGCTGAGCTTGACGCCGCTGGTCTTCTTCTCGCCGCCGAGCGATGCCTCCTGGTTCGAACGCTTGGCGCCGCCGCCGGAGGGTTTTTCCTTGGTGAGCAAGGCCGCGATCTCGTCGGCGTTGAAATCCTTCTCTTCCGACTTCGGCTTCGAAGCCGCTTCCGCCGCCGGCTTGTCGGCATCCTTGCGCTCGGGAGACTTGGCGGTCTGCGCCTGCGGCGGCTTCGGCCGCGCGTCGGGCGACGGTGCGCTCTCGGGCAGTTTTACAGCCTCGGCTTCAGCGCTCTCGGTCACGATCGTCTCGGCAACCGGGTCAGGCTTCACCTCCTGCTTCGGCTGCGGCTGCGGCGTCACTTCGGTCGCGGGCACGGGCACAGGTTCGGGCGCGGCCGGCGCGACCTCGCGCGGCTTCTCCTCGGCCGGCTTCGGCGTCGGCTCGGGCGAAGGCGCCGGCAGGGCGGCCGTTTCCACCGGCTTCGGCTTCGGCGCGGGCGTCGGCGGCTCCGGCGTGTCGACGTCATTGTCGCCGATCTCGGTGGCGTCCTTGAACGGGTCCGGCCGCGTCGTCGGCGTCGGCGCCGAGGTCTCGGCCATCGGCGCTTGTCTGTCGCCTTCCTGGATCTGCGTGATCGACTCCACCGGCACGATGTCCACCGGCAGCGCTTCGATGTCGGCCACCTCGAGCGCACTCGGCGCCGACAGCGTTATGAGGCCGAAGCCCAGCACCGCCGCGTGCAAAACAACCGATGTGGTGAGGCCCGCCTTCATCGCCAGACTACTGGCCGTCCTGTTCCTGCAGGGTGACCAGGCCGAGATTCTTGTAGCCGGCGGCGGAGATGCGGGCCATGACCTTCATGACCGTGCCGTAGTCGGCGGTCCTGTCGCCGCGCACGTAGATGCGCTCGTCATAGCCGGCCTCGGCGATCGCGGTGAGCTTCGGCACGATCTCCTCCAGCGGTATCTCGGTTTCCTGCAGATAGATCTGGCCGCCTTCGTTGACCGAGACGGTGATCGGCTGCGTCTGCGCGTTGAGCGCCTTCGCCTGCGTCTCCGGCAGGTCGATCGGCACGCCGACGGTGAGCAGCGGCGCGGCCACCATGAAGATGATGAGCAGCACCAGCATGACGTCGACGAACGGCGTCACGTTGATCTCCGACATCAGGCCATGATGCCGTCCACGCCGGCGATGCCCGCGTCCGCCCCTGCCTGCCGTGCCCGGACCTGCGCCGGTCGTCATTCCCATGCGATCAGTTCCTCAACTCTTGGGGGCGACTTTTTCATCGATTTGGCGCGACAGTATGGCGGAGAACTCGTCGGCGAAGCCCTCCATCTTGACTGCCAGCTTGCCGGCGTCCGACGACAGCTTGTTGTAGGCGATGACCGCCGGAATGGCGGCGAGCAGGCCGATCGCGGTGGCAAGCAGCGCCTCGGCAATGCCGGGCGCCACCACCGACAGGCTGGTGTTCTTCGATGCGGCGATCGCCTGGAAGGACGTCATGATGCCGACCACCGTGCCGAACAGGCCGATGAAGGGCGCGGCCGATCCGATCGTGGCGAGGAAGCCGAGCCGGCCCTCAAGCCGCTCCATCTCGCGCGTCAGGGCCAGATCCATCGCCTTGTCGATGCGGGTCTGCAGGCCGAGCGGCGAGCGCGCGCCCTTTTCAAAGGACTTCTTCCACTCGCGCATGGCGGCGACAAAGATCGCGCCCATGCCGGTGGTCTTGCGTTCCGAGAGGCTGCGATAAAGGTCTTCCAGCGACTGCCCCGACCAGAAGACCTGCTCGAAGCGGCCGAGCGAAAGCCGCATGCGGCCGAAGGCGATGATCTTGTCGACGATGATCGCCCAGGTCCAGACCGAAGCCACGAGCAGGCCGATCATCACGCCTTTGACGACCCATCCGGCCTGCATGAACAGGCCCCAAATGGAGATATGAGCGCCCGGATCGGCGAGTGCTACTTCTGGCATATCGTGCAGTTCCCTAAGAGGTGGGGCATGGCTCGCGGCTAGCCCATGCGCATCATCCCGTTTCGGTCCACGGGCGAAGCCCGCGCAAAATCCCCGAAATGCGCGTTGCGCGGCCTTTTCGGGGCGAAATTTGGCGAGAGGAAGGCGTCTTTCCTGGCGCAATCCTCATGGATTTCTTCATGGACCGTTATGGTTAACGATCAGTTAGGAGCTGTGCCAGCACGACGCAACGCAGCGCATTGCCGCGACCGACGCCTCGATCCCTGTTTTTTTGCAGCATGGAGGGCGATTTCCCCCCGCCGCTGCCCGGACCGGTTCATGCCTGGCTGGGTCATTCCGCCGCGGCCGGCATGAAGATGTCGATCCATTCCTTCGGGAAACGGCGCGGCCTGCCGTTCTCGCCGATGATGGCGGCCTCGACATGCGCCTTGACGAGCACCGTGTCGGAACGCTTCAGCTCCTGCCCCATGACGATGCGGGCGCCGGAAATGTCCTTGGTGCGCGTGTCGATGGTGAGCACATCGTCGATCCTGGCCGAGCCCAGGAAGTCGAGCTCCATGCGCCGCACCACCCAGACGATCTTCTCGCCATGCTTGCCGCCGGCCAGCTCATTGTGATGTACGCCGGCGAGCCGCAGGAAATCCGAGCGGCCGCGCTCGAAGAATTCGAGGTAGCGCCCGTGGTAGACGACGCCGGAAAAGTCGGTGTCAGCATAATAGACGCGCGCCATGATGCGGTGGCCGAACGGCGTCAGCGCGCCGGCCAGCCCCGCCGCAAGATCGACCGTCCGTCCGTTCTCAGCCATCGATCGTTCCCGGTTCGACGCGGATCGGATGGCATTGTTGCGGCCGATGATCAAGCAGTCTCGGCCCGGCCGCAGCCATTGAGATTTTGCTAACTTCGCTCAACTACGGTGCGCCGGAATCATTTCAGCATGCCGGCCATGACCTCGCTCAACTCGCTCAGAAACGCCAACATGTTGATGCTCGACCTTTCCCGTGCGGCGAAGGCCGCGCTGGAATCGTCGAAGTCGTCCGGCAAGCCTGTCGTCCTCACCCTGCAAGGGGAACCGAAGGCATCGGGAGGCGCGGCGTGGGTCGGCGCACCGTCGCAAAGCAATCCGATCGCCTTCGAGTCGATCTTCAGCGTCAATCACGTCGACGCGACCGAGATGAAGGTCAATCTGATGGAGCGTGTCGGGAAGTCGTTCGGGCTCGAGCTCGACGACTTCGCCGACGCCGGCGCCATGGCCAAGGTCATCGACGGCCTGATCAAGGAACTGGACAAGGGTCAGATCGCCGCGATCGAGAAGGAGCTCGGGCTGGATGGGCTCGGCGTGTCGCTGCATGACGTGCTGGACGCCATGAAGGAGCCCGGCAGCGCAGCCGACCAGAAGCTCGACGCGGCGCTGCGCGAGGAGGCCGGAGAAATCCTCGACAAATCGATCCAGCTCGCCATCGGGTTCGACGAGATCGGTCGCTACTACATTCAATAGCGGTGCGTAGGGCGGGTCGCGCTCCTGTTCACGCGACACGCTTTAAAGCATGTCTCCCGAAAGTGTCCGCGGTTTCGGGATAAAGACATGCGCAAAAACAAGAGCCTAGAGCAGGTCGCGTGAATCCTATTTCACGCGACCTGCTCTAGCTGTCTTCCTGGAACAGGTTGATCTGCTGCTGCGCCAGGTCGCGCGGCACTTCCAACCCGAGATGTTTCCACGCATTGCCCGTGAGCACGCGGCCGCGCGGCGTGCGCTGGATGAAGCCCTGCTGGATGAGATAGGGCTCGATGATATCCTCGATCGCGTCGCGCGGTTCGGACAGGCCCGCGGCGATCGTCTCGATGCCGACCGGGCCGCCGCCGAAATTCGCTGCGATCATGGAAAGATAACGGCGGTCGAGCTGATCGAGACCGAGTGAATCCACTTCGAGCCGCGACAATGCCTCGTCGGCAACGTCGCGCGAGACCTGGGTCGCGCCGGCCACGGACGCGAAGTCGCGCACCCGCCGCAGCAGCCGTCCGGCGATGCGCGGCGTGCCGCGCGCCCGCCGTGCGATCTCGAGCGCGCCGTCATCGCTGACCGGCATGCCGAGGATGCGCGCGCCGCGCCGCACGATCTGCTCGAGTTCCTCGACCGTGTAGAAGTTGAGGCGGATCGGAATGCCGAAACGGTCGCGCAGCGGATTGGTGATCAGGCCGAGCCTTGTCGTCGCCGCCACCAGGGTGAAGCGGGCAAGATCGATCTTCACCGAGCGCGCCGCCGGCCCCTCTCCGATGATGAGGTCGAGCTGGAAATCCTCCATCGCCGGATAGAGGATTTCCTCCACGGCCGGGTTCAGGCGATGGATCTCGTCGATGAAAAGCACGTCGCGGTCTTCGAGATTGGTGAGCAGCGCCGCGAGATCGCCGGCCTTGGCGATGACCGGGCCCGAGGTCGAGCGGAAATTGACGCCTAATTCGCGCGCCATGATCTGCGCCAGCGTGGTCTTGCCGAGCCCGGGCGGCCCGACGAAAAGCACGTGGTCGAGCGCCTCGCCGCGCGTCTTTGCGGCCTCCACGAACACTTTCAGATTGGCGCGCACGGCCGACTGGCCGACGAACTCGTCCAGCGCCTGCGGGCGCAGCGTGAGGTCGGCATCCTCGCCGCGTTTCTCCGACGAGATGAGGCGGGGCGCGAGGCTCATCGCCTCACCAGCCCGCGTGTCAGCCACCAGCACGCAACAGCCGCCACGATCGAGGGCGGCAGGAAAACGTAGGCGACGTTCATCAGCGCGGCAGCGTAGTCCGGATGCGAGAGGTCGAGCGTCGCGGTGTGCAGCGCCGCATTGGCCAGAACCGCCGCGCCGACTGCCGCAAGCCAGGATGGCTTTCCGAACCAGGCGGCGACGGCAAAAAGCAGGCCGGTTGCGAGCGCGATGAGGAATCCCTCCGCGTAAGAGCCGGACACGAAGGGTTCCGGAGAATGGGCGCCGGCGGCGCCCATCATCGCCCAGGCCACAAGCCCGCCGATCGGCGGGCCGGCAAGGCTGAACACCGCGATGACGGCCACCAGGCGCGAGAGCCGCTGCAATCCCGGCACGGCAAGAATGGAACGAGTGACCAGGTTCAAGAAAGGAATTCCATGGAGAGATCCTAGCCCAACGGCACCGCTGCGGCCACTACCGCGCCAGCTCTTTCAGCCCGAGCCGGATCAGCTTGGCCGAATCCGCCCCTTCCCCGGCAGCCTTCATGGCGGCGGCGACCGCGTTTGCGGCGACGTCGCGCGAATAGCCGAGATTGGTGAGCGCCGAGACCGCGTCGATCACCGGCGCGGGTGCGGCGCCCGCGCCGAGATCCTGCTTCAGGCCGATCGTGCCGGAGGCGGAGCCGGCATAGGCCGGCGCCTTGTCCTTGAGCTCGGTCACGATGCGTTCGGCGACCTTCCTGCCGACGCCCGGCGCTCTGGAGACCATGGCGACGTCGCGCAGCGCGATGGCGTTGGCGAGGTCGGCGCTGGTGAGCGTCGACAGCACGGCCAGCGCCACCTTGGCGCCGACCCCCTGGACATTGTTCTGCAGCAGCCGGAACCACTCGCGCTCGAGCGCCGTGCCGAAACCGTAAAGGCGGATCACGTCCTCGCGCACATAGGTTTCGATGAAGAGCGTCACCGCTTCGCCCGGCGCTGGCAGCGACGACAATGTGCGCGCCGAGCAGAAGGCGACGTAGCCGACGCCATGCACGTCGACCATGCAGAAATCCTCGCCGATCTCGTCCACCACGCCCTTGAGCTTCCCGATCATGGGCGAAACCTCATGGATGCGCGCTCGCCAGCGCCGCGAGGCGCCCGACAGCACTTTGCCGGTGATGCGCGTGGCAGATGGCAATCGCCAGCGCGTCGGCCGCATCGTCGGTGTCGAAGCTCGCCTTCGGCATCAGCACGCGCACCATCATGTGAATCTGCTTCTTCTCGCCATGGCCGACGCCGATCACCGCCTTCTTCACGGCGTTCGGCGCGTATTCGGCCACGCGCAGCCCCGCCCGCGCCGGCACCAGCATGGCGATGCCGCGCGCCTGTCCGAGCTTCAGCGTGGCGGAGGCATCCTTGTTGACGAAGGTCGCCTCGACCGCCGCCTCATGCGGCATCAGCGCGTGCAGCACTTCGGCCAGCCCATCGTGAAGCTGGCAGAGGCGCGAGGCGAGATCGGCCTTGTCGTCCGATTTCACCGTGCCGGCGGCAACGAAACGCAGCGAATTGCCAAGCGTCTCGACGACGCCCCAGCCGGTGCGGCGCAGCCCCGGATCGATGCCGATGATGCGAATCGTTTCTGGCATGGCCCCACTCTATGCGCGGCCGGGACCTTTGCCAGTGCAACGTGAACAAATATGAAACAAAAATCACAGGAGGGCGCGCATCCGGCGCCTTCGACGAGCCCGGGACGGCGGAAGGCCGCCGCTCCGCGTGCTAGAGCATTTTCACGATTCATAGAATCGCGAAAATGCTCTAAGTCTTTGTCTTTACGCAAATCCGGACGGAAAACCGGTTTCCACTTTTCCTGGATTTGCTCTAGCCGCGGCCAAACGCGGTCTTGAGCAGCGTGATCTGGTCGGAGACAGGGTTGCCCTGGCGCTGCGGCTGCGCCGCCGCGGCATCGACGGCGCCGTAGATTTCCTCGTCCATGCGCCGCACCCGCGCCTGCAGGCTGAGCGAGCGGGTCACGAGGTCGCGAAAGGACGGCGGCAGGTCCTTCCAGACCGTGGCGGTGTCGCTGGCCGATGCCGTGTCGAGCCGCACCTTGGCCTTCTCGTTGGCGACCTGGTCGCGCGTCATCTCGCCGGAATTGGCGGCGCGCTGCAAAAGCAGCCATGAGGCGACCTGCATCAGCCGGGTGGTGAGCCGCATGGATTCTGCCGCATAGAGCGTGGCTGCATGGCGCGACAGATTTTTGGCCTCGGCGCGGCCCTTGCCGTCGAGATATTCGGCGGCCTGCTCGACCAGGCGCATCCCTTCCTCGTAGAGCGGCTTGAACGAGCTCGAGAACACACGCCGCTCTGCGAGCTTGATCGTCGTCGCACCGCGGGAAGCTTCACTCATCAATTACGCCCCTGCACCTCATGCCGGTTTCTCCCCCTCGGAGTCCGGATGATGTCGGCTGACGACGGCAGCCACCGTAGCCAACAAGGGTTGAAAAATGCGCCCTGCCGCGCCGTAACGCAAGCACATGTTTAACGGAAGGTTAACGGCCCGAGCGCCCCGGCACGCAAAAAAAGAGCCGCGAAAGCGGCTCTCAGGAGTTTAACAGGGAGGCGTCAAACAGAGTGGCTCCAACCACCCGGTAAGAATCCAGATCACTGGATGGGCTAGAGTAAACACCCGTAAAGCTTAATAGCTGGTTAACGCCTCGCCGGTTTTTGAATCACCGGCGCGCCGCCGGGCGACCTTGCCCGTGTGATCGCAGCCAACGCGGCGTGGCGGCGCAGACGCCGATGTAACAGCTTCGCCCGGCCGGGCCGATCGCTGCGGCACTGTCCTGAAACGCGCCGGTCCTATTCGGGGCTCTCCCGGTTCCGGCCCAGAGCGGTCGTCCCCTCCTCCCCTCCACCGTCTCGGGTCGGAACCGGGCATTTCACGGCGCACCATAGTGCCGCAGGAGAACAAAATGGACTGGTACTCAATCGTAAAATTGGTTCACGTCACGAGCGCAATTCTCTGGCTCGGCGGCGGTTTCGTGGTGATCCTGGTGTCTGTCCGCGCCCAGCGCAGCGGCGACCCGCATTCGCTCCTCGTCAACATGCGCAACACTGCCTCTCTCGGCACCATCCTGTTCATGCCGGCCTCGCTGGCGACGCTCGCCACCGGCATCCTGCTCGCTGCGCTGTGGATCGGCTTTTCCGACCTCTGGATCATGATCGGCCTGGCGGGCGCGGCCTCGACCTTCCTGACCGGCGTTCTGTTCCTCAAGCCGGTCGGCGACCGCCTCACTGCCATGGTGGCGAAGGACGGCGTCACTCCTGCCGTGATCGAGGAAGGCGGCAGGCTGCTGCGCATCGCCAAGTTCGACTACACGGTGATGCTGGTCATCATCGCCGACATGGTGCTGAAGCCGACCGCTTCCGACCCGGCCATCCTGGGCGCCATGGGTGCCCTGATCGTCGCCGGCGCCCTGCTTTTCCTGGTTCCGCGGCGCGAAACGCCGCCGATCGCAGCCTGACTATCGCGTTTTCACGATTCTAAAAGAATCGTGAAAACGCTCTAGTTCTGGTTCTGGCGCAAATCCGGACGGAAAACCGGTTTCCACTTTTCCTGGATTTGCTCTAAGGGCGTTTTCACGATTCTGAAAGCGTCCCTCGGGCAACACTTGCTGGAAAAGCCCGCTTCCGCGAATGGAGGCGGGCTTTTTCCGCTTCGGTGGTGGGCTCAGAAGAACGCGGCGATCTCGTCGTAGACGAGCTTGAGAGCGATGACGGCCACCGTCGCATAGGACACGAAATAGAAGATATCGGGCCTCAGCCGGCGCACGATCCATGCGCCGGCGAGCGTGGCCAGCGGCGCAAGCGGCATCAACGCGAAGGAGGTCGAGAGATTGGTCGAATCGAACTGCCCGAGCGCGAAGTAGGGGACGAGCTTCACCGCGTTGGTGATGGCAAAGAAGATGACGCTGGTTCCGGTGAAAACCTTCGGATCGAGCTTCAGCGGCAGCGTGTAGACCTGGTAGGGCGGGCCGCCGACATGCGCGACGAAGCTGGTGTAACCGGTGACCGTGCCCCAGAAATTGGCAGCGATTGCGTTGGGTGAGGTCTTGCGCACCGCGCCGTGGCGGAACCGGTTCCAGACGGCGCGGGCGACGAAGATTACGGCCACGGCCCCGACGACGAGACGCACGGCGCCGTCGGTCGTGTAGGCCGCGGTCAACCAGCCCAGCGCGACGCCGACCATCGCCGCAGGCAGCAGTGAAACGAGCAGGCTGCGGTCGTATTGCCCGCGCCAGGTCCACAGCGAGACGAGGTCCATCAGGATCAGGATCGGCAGCAGGATCGCCGCCGCCTGCACGGGCGAGATGGCCAACGCCATCAGCGGCACGCCGGCAAAACCCATCGCGCCGCCGAGCCCGCCCTTCGACAGGCCGACAAGGATGACGGCCGGGATGGCCGCGGCAAGGAACCAGGGATCGGTGATGATCATGACGGATGGCGAGCGGGACATCGGGCTCTAGCCCAAAAGGCGCATGCCTGACCAGAGCCGCTTCCGCTTGCGCGGATCGCGCGTCATGCCTATGCCGCAATGCAAACATGATCGCCCGGCATAGGCCGGGCTGTCCCGGACGTCGAGATGAACAGCCCCACGCCGCCCAATCGCTGTCGAATCGTGCTGATCGCCCCGGGCGGCATCGCCGCCGAAATCCTGCATGAGCGCCTCACGTCCGCGCTCGCCGGCGGTGACGTTGCATCGCTCATCCTGCCGCAATACGGCCTCGACGAGAGCGCCTTCCAGGCGCTTGCCGAAAAACTGGTTCCGGAGGCGCAGGCAGCAGGCGCTGCCGCGGTGCTTGCCGGCGACACGCGAGTTGCCGGCCGCGTCGGCGCCGACGGCATCCATGTCGACACCGGACACGACGAGCTGGCGGAAGCGATCGAGCGGCATCAGGGCCGCATGATGGTCGGCGCCGGGGGTGCGAAAGATCGCGACGCCGCGCTCCAGCTCGGCGAGCTCAGGCCCGACTACATCTTCTTCGGACGCTTCGGCTACGATTCGGCATCCGAGCCGCATCAGCGCAACCTGGCGCTCGGACGCTGGTGGGCCGAGATGATCGAAATCCCCTGCATCGTGCAGGCCGGCGCGGCGCTGGCGTCGGTGGAGGCGGTCGGGTCGACCGGCGCCGAGTTCGTGGCCCTCGGCAATGCCGTGTTCGCCGACGGGACCGACCCGCGCGCGGCAGTGGCCGAGGCCAATGCCGTGCTCGAACGCACGGCGCCGAAATTCGGGGCCGCCTGATGCGAGCGTCTTTCCGCGCCTTCCTGTGCCTGCTGGCGCTGGCGCCGGCGGCGCCATCCCATTCGACCGAGAGCGACCGCACCGACCGTGCCGCCCCATCGGCCGAGTCGATCGATCCCGATCGCTTCGGCAAGGCGCCCGATGCCGCCTATGGCGCGTTCCAGCGCGGGCTTTACGTCACCGCCTACAACCTCGCTCTGCCGCGCGCCAGCGGCGGCGACGCGGCCGCGCAGACGCTGGTCGCCGAGATCCTCGCCCGCGGGCTCGGCGTCGCGCGCAACGAGAAGGAGGCGGCGCGCTGGTATGGGCTCGCCGCCGAGCAAGGCGTTCCCGAGGCGCAGTTCCAATATGCGCTCATCCTGCTCGATGGACGCTTCGTCGCCAAGGACGAGAAGGGCGCCTATGCGCTGCTGGAAGCAGCGGCGGAAGCCGGCAACATCCTGGCCCAGTTCAACCTTGCCCAGCTGATCGTGCGCCGCAGCGGCGGCATAGAGGCGCTGACCAGGGCCGCCGACTACTATCAGCGTGCCGCCGATGCCGGCCTGCCCGACGCCCAATATGCGGTCGCCCAGCTTTATGCCGACGGCGCCGGCGGCAAGCCGCGCGACGAGGTGGAAGCACGCAAATGGCTGGAGCGCGCCGCCCGGCTCGGCTTCGATACCGCACAGCTCGATCTCGGCAGCTGGCTGGTCGAGGGGCGCGGCGGCGCGAAGGACGAGGTCGGCGGCTTCCGCTGGTTGAAGATGGCGGCCGAGAACGGCAATGTCGCCGCGCAGAACCGTGTCGCCAAGCTTTACATGTATGGGGTCGGCACGCCGCCGGACAATCTGTTCGCGGCTGCCTGGTACATCCTCGCTCGCCGCGGCGGCCTGAACGACGCCGAGATGGAGGACTTCATGGCCGGCCTGACCGACGAGGAGCAGCGCACGGCGCTGCAGCGCGCCAACCGGCTGCGCTGAGGCCGTACAACCCCCGCAAAAATCGAACCCGTATTCGACGATCGCGCCACTATTCGGCGCGGCAAGCGGGCGATGCGGAACCCGGCAGCCCGCAGGCGGCTGGAACATAGTCTGCTCTCGACAATTGTTCATCATCGAGTTTCCGACGACCGTCATCGCGGCTCGTCGAAACACCTCGTCCGCAAGGTAAAGCAATGTCCGAAGAGCATCTGGAGACCGTGTTTGACGACGAGGTGCACTCCGATGGACGAGAGCGACCCAAGCGCAACCACTGCGTCATCGTGATCGGCGCTTCCGCCGGTGGAATCGAACCGTTGAAGCGGATTGTTCGCGACCTGCCGCGCCCGACGCCATGATGGAGGCGCAGGCGGCGGAGCAGGACGAGATGCTGTGGAGCCTGCTCAGAGCGCATCAGCAGCGGGCGGAATTCACGCGCCGGATGGCCGAGCGCGAAAAGACGAGAGATCGCTCCGGGCTCGCGGCGCAGTTGCATGCGCGGTCGAAAGAGTATGAAGCCGATGCCGAAGTGATCCAGAGCATCCTTGAACGGAGACGGGTGGCAACGACCGACAATGGCACGAGCAAAGAAGAGGGCAACGGAGAGGAAACCGCGAATTAATCCGCCCGCGAGCACCAAGGCGCAAGTCGAAGCTCCTCGCCCGATTATCGGCATCGGCGCATCGGCAGGCGGAATAAAGGCCCTGCAGAAATTCTTTCCGGAGGTTCCGCCCGACAGCGGGTTTGCTTATGTCGTGATCCAACATCTGGACGCAGAACACGAGAGCGTTCTGGCGAGCATAATCCAGCGGTGCACTTCGATCGGGACGGAGACCGCGGCGGAAGGCGCAAGGATCGAACCCAACCGGATCTATGTAATCCCTCCCGGGGTCTCGGTGACCGTCAGGGGCGGACGCTTTCATATCGTCAAGATGGCAGCGAGCCGGACCAAACGTACGCCGATCGACGACTTTTTCATATCGCTAGCGGAGGAGCAGGGAGAAAACGGCGCCGGCGTCATCCTTTCGGGAACCGGCAGTGATGGCACGATCGGCCTGAGGGCGATCAAGGAAATGGGTGGGCTGACCCTTGCACAGGAGGGCGCCGAGTATGACGGGATGATGCGAAGCGCCGTTCAGAGCGGCCTCGTCGATATGGTGCTGCCGGCGGAGGAAATGGCCGCCAAGCTGGTCAACTATTTCCGCCACGCCAACCACGCCCAGACGGACGTAGAGCGCGACCGCCGCAAACGCGATGTCGCCGAGCAGCTTTCCCGCATCGCCGCCCTGCTGCGCAACCGTACCGGCCACGATTTCAGCGGGTATAAGGACAACACGATCCTGAGACGTATCCAGCGCCGCATGCAGGTGCTGCAGATCGATGACCCTGCCGCATTCTACGAGCGGCTCCGCGGGGAACCGCAGCAGGTCGATCTGCTGTTTCAGGATCTGCTGATCGGGGTAACCAGCTTTTTCCGGGACCCACATGCGTTCGACGCCTTGGAACTAACCGTCATTCCGAAGCTTTTCGAGGGCCGCAGGCCGGACGATACGGTCAGGGTGTGGGTGCCGGGCTGCGCGACCGGCGAAGAGGCATATTCGATCGCGATGCTGCTCAAGGAACATGCGCCACGCGGCGCAGCGTCACCCAAGCTGCAGATTTTCGCCACCGATATCGATGAGCGCGCGCTCGAGGTTGCCCGCGCGGGCCGCTATCCTGCGGCGCTCGCCACCGACGTCACGCCGAAAAGGCTGAAGGAGTTCTTTTCGCGCGAGGATGGCACCTATCGCATTGCCTCCGAATTGCGCGAGACCTGTCTATTCTCGGCGCATAACCTGCTGCGCGACCCCCCTTTCTCCAAGCTCGACCTGATCGCTTGCCGCAACCTGCTCATCTATATGGGTCCGGAACTGCAAGAGAAGATCGTCCCGATCTTTCACTATGCGCTGCGCAACGGCGGTTATCTTTTTCTTGGGTCATCCGAAAACGTCACGCGCCACGCGCGCCTGTTCTCGACGATCGACAAGCCCTCCCGCATTTTCCAGAAGCGTGGCGGCGCAACGCAACGGCTGCCGGAATTCCCGCTCGCCGCGGCACCACGGCATGCCACGCCGCATGCCCGCCCAAGGTCACCGGCGAGCAGCTTGCAGGAAACCGCCGAGCGCATTCTCCTCGACCGGTATTCGCCGGCCCATGTCGTCGTCAACGCGGCCGGCGAGCTGGTTCACAGTTCGGGGGGCACCGGCAAGTATCTCGAACTTGCGGCCGGAGCCCCCGACAACAGCATATTCGCGATGGCGCGGCGCGGCCTGCGCATGGACCTGCGGGCCGTCCTTCACAAGGCTGTCAGCTCGGGCATGCCCTCGGCGCAAAACGGCATCAGCATCGGCACCAATGGCGGGCGCCTGACGATCAGCCTCGCGGTGCAGCCGCTACCCACCGAAGAAGGGGCGGATCCATTTTACATGCTGGTGTTCAAAGATGTCGGCGGCATCAAGCCGGAGCATGAAAACGAGCCGGAACACACGGCGGACGATGTAGAAAGCGCCAATGTCAGTCAGCTCGAGAAGGAACTCAGGGAGACGAAGGAGCGACTGCAGATCACGACGGAGGAGTTGGAATCGTCCAACGAGGAGCTGAAATCGTCGAATGAGGAATTGTCTTCGATCAACGAGGAATTGCAGTCATCCAACGAGGAGCTCGAAACGTCGAAGGAAGAACTGCAATCGATCAACGAGGAACTCCAGACCGTCAATGCGGAGTTGAACATCCGGGTCGATGAGCTGAGCCGCGCCAACAACGACATGGCCAATCTGCTCGAAAGCACGCAGATCGCAACCGTATTCCTCGACCGCTACCTATGCATCAAGAGCTTCACTCCGACGGCACGCGATCTGTTCCGGCTGGTCGAGAGCGATGTCGGCCGGCCGCTAGCGCATGTCCGCCCGCGTTTCGCGGCCGACAATCTGCAAGGCGATATCGAGCACGTCCTGCAGCGTCTCGGCACGATCGAGCGGCAGGTTGAGACCGCTGAAACAGGCAAGCGCTATATCATGCGGGTGTTGCCCTACCGGACCGTCGACAACGTCATCGCCGGCGTAGTCGTCACCTTCGTCGACGTCACCCAGATCGCGCGAGCGGAAGAGAAGATCGACGCACTGACGCACGACCTGCGAAACCGTGTCGAAAGCCTGGAAACATTGCTTGACCTTGTGCCGGTAGGCATCTTCATCGCCGAGGATGACGGTGACGTTGAGATACGGGCCAACCGTCATGCAATGGAGCTGACCGGCCGACGCGCCACCGACGACAAGCTGAGTTCCGTCCCCGCCCTTCCGCCTTTGACGCTGAACCGCAAGCCCGTCGAGGCGCGCGATCAGCCGCTGATGAAGGCGATGCGGACCGGCAAGGCAATCCCCGGCTACGAAGCGCGCATGGAGCGAACGGACGGCAGCCACCTCGATGTGATGATTTCGGCCAACCCTCTGTTCGACGAATCCGGTAAAGTTCGGGGTGCGATAGGCACTTTGGTCGACATATCGGACCACAAGAAGGCTGAGCGCGACCAGGACCGCCTGCTGCACGAATTGCAGCATCGGGTGAAGAACATCCTCGCGACGATCAATGCACTGACATCGCGCATGCTCCGATCGTCGAATTCGATGACCGATTTCTCGACGTCCTTTCGTGAACGCCTGCAGGCAATGGCGCGCACGCACGAGCTCCTGTCGTCGTACAACTGGGCCGGGGCGGATATTGGCAAGTTGCTGGACGGAACGCTGTCATCCTACGCCGGCAAGAAACGCCAGAACGTAACCCTTAAAGGGCCGCCCTTTCAGTTGAACGCGAGTGCCGCTGCGACACTGGGAATGGTGTTTTACGAGCTTGCCAGCAATGCGGCCAAACATGGAGCACTCGCCAGCGAGACGGGCCGGGTGGAGATATCCTGGCGCGTCAAGAAACCAGGCTCGCTGTCGATCGCCTGGAAAGAACTCGGCGGACCGCCTGCGAAAGAGCCGTCCAAGAAGAGTTTTGGAACCACTTTCATCCAGCAGAGTTTGGAGTACGAGTTGGGGGGGAAGTGTGGATCTGAAGTTTAAGAGTTCCGGCCTGGACTGCCTGATGGAGGTGCCATTGTCCAAGACCGAAGCGTTGGGAAGCTTTTCCCCGCCTGCTACGGGCAAGAGATGACCAAGCAGCCGACACTGTCCGGCCTGAATATCCTCGTCGTGGAGGATGCCTTTCTGATTGCGATGGATCTTTCGGATCAACTGACGGATTCGGGCTGCGAGGTGATCGGGCCGGCTGCGTCGGTACGACAAGCCTTGGATCAGATCGACGGGATCGCAGTCGATGGCGCCTTGCTGGACGTTAACCTCGACGGCGAGCGGAGTTTTCCGATCGCCGAGTGGCTTGCCGCGCGGGGAATCCCCTTCGTCTTCCTGACCGGATATGACAGTCCGATGGCGTTTCCGGACGCGTTCCGGCTGGCTCCAAGGTTGAGCAAGCCTGTCGATCCTCAAGCTCTCAAGGAAGCCATCGCGCATTTCCGTCGCGCTTAGAGCGCTTTCACGATTCACAGACGTAGCAGTCCCGCGACGTTCGCAATTCCTGCCAGGCGGGATTACGCCTCGGCAACTGTCTCGGGCCGCTGCGCGACGGCGTTGAACACCCGGTTCGGTACGTGCAGCCGGTGGTCGCGGTAAAGCGATCGGACCGCCTCGAAGTTCGCATCCGGATCGAGCGTCACCCCTGCAACCGCGTCGAAGAGCGCGGCATCGCCTTCGTTCAACGCGGCATTGAGGCCGGGCTGCGCCCCCCAGACATCCCAGGGCAGCATTTCGAGCTTGTTCAGAGCGGCGAGGTCGCGCACCAGCGACGCCGCGACGAACCAGAGGCCGTGCAGGCCGCCGGCGCTCACGCCCAACAGGGCGGGATCGGCCGTGCCGCTGCGGCAGCGCCGCCAGGCATCCGGCGACGTCACGAACGCTTTCGGCGACAGGTCGAGCGGGTCGAAGGCGTGACGCAACCGTTCCATCCAGACCGCGTCGAGCTGAGGGTCGGTGAGCACCCAGCGCTGCTCCTTCTCGTTCCAGTGCTCGCCGATCCAGTGATCCTCGAGGCGGGGTGGATTGAAGTAGGCAGCGAAGCCGCCGCGCACGCGCGCCGGAATGCCCTTCTCGCGCAGAGCCGCGACGAAGAGCAGCGCATAGAGATGGCAGCGGCTGACCAGCCGCTGCTCGGGCGGCCGCGCCTGCGCGAGCGGACGCGGATCGATGGCCAGGATGCGGTCGATCATGGCCTGCGCCCCGCGCGTATGGATCTCGCCGGCGCGTGCAGCGGGCACGCTGAAGCCGTACATGGGCTCGGCGACAAAATCGTGGATCAAAAGGCCATGCACCACATTGGCGATCGCGCCGACATCGTCCGGCAGCGCCCGCAGGAGCGCGGCGTGACGCCCGGGATCGGTCATCGCGCTGTGGGTCGCATAAAATTCAAGCGGCGTCATGGAAGCCTCCTGTGCTGTGGGCGCTCACCCATTCTGCGCAAGCCGCCACAGCTCGCTTGATCGCGATTGCTGCCAAAGCGGCGGGATCAGCGTCACCATCGTCACGGGCAGCACCCTCCCCTGCCGCCCTGCGCCCCTGCTAATCTCCCCCAATCTCCCCCCGGCCTTGCCTAGAATTGCGATTTATGGTCATGGAGGCGCCGAAATCGCCCATGCGGCGGTAAAACAAATCCCTTTCGGAACTCAATCCATGGCCAAGATCAACGGCAACGAAATCCGTCCGGGCAATGTCATCGAGCATGATGGCGGGCTTTGGGTGGCGGTGAAGACGAACGCGGTGAAGCCCGGCAAGGGCGGCGCCTACAACCAGGTCGAGCTCAAGAACCTGATCAACGGCACCAAGCTCAACGAGCGCTTCCGGTCGGCCGAGACGGTCGAGCGCGTGCGGCTCGAGCAGAAAGACTTCAACTATCTCTATGAGCAGGGCGACGCGCTGGTGTTCATGGACAACGAGACCTACGAGCAGCTCGAGCTGCAGAAGGAGTTCGTCGGCGACCGCGCCGCCTTCCTGCAGGACGGCATGACCGTCACCGTCGAGCTCTATGAGGAAAAGCCGATCGGCATCTCGCTCCCCGACCAGGTGACGCTGACCATCACCGAAGCCGACCCCGTGGTGAAGGGCCAGACGGCTGCCTCGTCCTACAAGCCGGCGATCCTGGAAAACGGCATCCGCATCCTGGTGCCGCCTTTCATCGCCGCCGGCGAGCGCGTCGTCGTCGACACCAACGAGATCGCCTATCTGCGTCGCGCCGACTAGAGCGTTTTCGCGATTGGTAGAATCGCGAAAACGCTCCGGTTGGTCGGTTAGCCGCAAATCCGGACGGAAAAACCGGTTTCCACTTTTCTGGATTTGCTGAACGCTCGGCATTAGCGGAGTTTTGCCATGGCCCGCTCGGCCCTGATGAACGTCATGGTTCAGGCCGCCATGAAGGCGGGCCGTTCGCTCGCGCGCGATTTCGGCGAGGTGCAGAACCTGCAGGTCTCGCTCAAGGGCCCCGGCGACTATGTGAGCCAGGCCGACAAGCGTGCCGAAGAGATCGTGCATGCGGAGCTGTCGCGCGCCCGGCCGGGCTACAGCTTCCTGATGGAGGAGAGCGGCACGATCGAAGGCGACGACGGCCAGCACCGCTGGATCGTCGATCCGCTCGACGGCACCACCAACTTCCTGCACGGCATCCCGATCTTCGCGGTGTCGATCGGGCTTGAGCGGCAGGGCCAGCTCGTCGCAGGCGTGGTTTACAATCCGGCGATGGACGAGCTCTACACGGCGGAGCGCGGCGGCGGCGCCTTCATGAACGACCGGCGCCTGCGCGTTTCGGCGCGCACCAAGCTCGTCGATGCGGTGATCGGCACCGGCATCCCGCATATCGGCCGCGGCAACCATCCGAACTATCTGATCGAGCTGCGCCACGTGATGGCCGATTCCGCCGGCGTCCGCCGCATGGGGGCTGCAGCGCTCGATCTTTGCTATGTCGCCGCCGGCCGCCTCGACGGTTTCTGGGAGGAGACCCTGTCGCCGTGGGACGTCGCTGCCGGCACCGTCATCATCCGCGAGGCGGGCGGTTTCGTCACCGACCGGCATGGTGGACAGACGATGTTCGACAGCGGCTCGATCGTTGCCGGCAACGAGGCCATCCACAAAGTGCTGATGAAGACGATCGCCAAGCCATTGCCGGTCCGCTGACGGCGGCCCTCGACGTCGTGGCCCGGCCGCCACGATTTTGCCCCTTATCTTGGGGATTGCTGGCTTCGAAGCGGCGATCCGGCAGGGATTCCCGCCTGGCGGGCCTTCTGCCCGCCTTTCAATTTCGTCACAATTCCGATTAGACTCGGCAAGCGGCTGATCCCGGGGTCGAGACAGAGGCGCGGATGGCGATCTTCAGGACGTATGGCAGCGACGTCGCGCTTGGCGAGTCGAGTTATGACCCGGCGCGCTTGTCGAGCCCGCGGGTCTTCCTGTTCTCCATGCTCGTCTTCCTCGCCATCACCGGCTTCCTTGCCGCGATCCTGTTCCGCCAGATCACTTCGGCGTTCCAGACCAATCCCGGCCTCAACGGGCTGATCCTCGGCGTTCTCATCGTCGGCACCCTGCTCGCTTTCGCGCAGGTGGTCCGGCTCTTCCGCGAGATCCGCTGGGTAAACTCCTTCCGCGCCGGATCGGAATCGACCGAGCCCGTCCTGCTCGCGCCGATGAAGGCGCTGCTGTCGCGCTCTTCCACCATGGCGCTGTCGACGAACTCGATGCGCTCCATGCTCGACTCGATCGCCAACCGCCTCGACGAGACGCGTGATATCACCCGCTACATCGTCGGCCTGCTCGTCTTCCTCGGCCTGCTCGGCACGTTCTGGGGCCTGCTCGCCACCATCGGCTCGATCGGCGACACGATCCAGTCGCTCGACCCGGGATCGGGCAGCACCAACGACGTGCTGGAGTCGCTCAAATCCGGCCTCGCCGCGCCGCTCGCAGGCATGGGCACCGCCTTCTCGTCATCGCTGTTCGGCCTCGCGGGCTCGCTCGTGGTCGGCTTCCTCGACCTGCAGGCTGGGCGCGCGCAGACGCGCTTCTACACCGAGCTCGAAAACTGGCTGTCGTCGGTGACCGACCTTTCATCCGATATCCTGACCGCCGATCCTTCCAAGGCGAACACGTCGGACGAGATCCGCGTGCTCACCGACCGGCTGCGCAGCATGCAGGACAATTCCGGCGGCTCGAACCAGCGCGTCGCGACCGCCATGGCCAATCTCGCCGACGGCGTTTCCGGCTTGGTGAAGAACATGCGCACCGAGCAGCAGCTGATGCGCGACTGGGTCGAGGCGCAGTCGGAAGAACAGCGCGCCATGCGCTCCACGCTCGAAAAGATAGCCACCGCGCTCGAGCGCAGCGAGCGGGAGAGGAACTGAGATGGCGCTGGCGCGCGCCCGGCGTGACCGGCGCATCGACTATTGGCCGGGATTCGTCGACGCCCTTTCGACGCTTCTGCTTGCCATCATGTTCCTGCTGTCGGTTTTCGTGCTGGCGCAGTTTCTGCTGTCGCGCGAGGTCGCGGGCAAGGACGAAGTGCTGACCAGGCTGAACTCGCAGATCAACGAGCTGACGCAGCTGCTGGCCATGGAGCGCACGAACACCCAGGACTCGTCCGACCAGATCGCCAATCTGCAGGCATCGCTGGATACGGTCGAGGCGGAGCGCACGCGGCTCGAGCAATTGCTCGCGCGCGGCGCCGGTTCGGACGCGGCTGCCACGGAGCGCATCGGCATGCTCAGCGGCGAGCTGGACTCCGAACGCCAGATCAGCCAGCGCGCGCTGTCGCAGGTCGAGCTGCTCAACCAGCAGATCGCGGCGCTGCGCAAGCAGATCGGCGCGCTCGAAGATGCGCTCGATGCTTCCGAGCTCCGGGATCGCGAATCGAACACCAAGATCGCCGATCTCGGCCGGCGCCTGAACGTGGCGCTCGCCCAGCGCGTGCAGGAACTGAACCGCTACCGCTCCGACTTCTTCGGGCGGCTGCGCGAGATCCTGTCCGACCGCGAGAACATCCGCATCGTCGGCGATCGTTTCGTCTTCCAGTCCGAGGTGCTGTTCGGGACTGGCTCGGAGCAGATCAACGAGGCCGGCCAGACGGAGATGGCGAAGCTTGCCGCCGCCATCCTCGAATTGCAGCGCGAGATTCCGCCGGAGATCAACTGGGTGCTGCGGGTGGACGGCCACACCGACAACGTCCAGCTTTCGGGCGCCGGCCGCTATCGCGACAATTGGGAGCTTTCCTCCGCCCGTGCGACGTCGGTGGTGAAATTCCTGATCGAGAACGGTGTGCCGGCCAACCGGCTCGTCGCTGCCGGCTTCGGCGAATTCCAGCCGCTCGATCCCGCCGACACGCCGGAAGCGCGCGGCCGCAACCGCCGCATCGAGCTGAAGCTGACCGAGCGCTGAGCGCGTTGCAGACGGCTGGAATCGGTTGGCGCGAGGCGCCCCCCTCTGTCCTGCCGGACATCTCCCCCACAAGGGGGGAGATCGGCTGTCATCGCGACTTTCGCCAATCGCCAAGGCTGCA